>Ga0126342_10004805_pt1 | contig 23257 bp, 34 predicted proteins | sample Cyp1metagenome_FD_92528 | JGI IMG/M metagenome (GOLD analysis project Ga0126342, IMG submission 92528) | Coral microbial communities from Lord Howe Island, Old Settlement Bay, Australia - Cyphastrea 1 metagenome | ecosystem: Host-associated > Invertebrates > Cnidaria > Coral ...
TGGGCCCAATAATTGAATATAATTGATAGATCTCCATCATATCCCCTTCATATCTCCTTCATATCTCCTTCATAGGCTGCACGTCTACCCAACCCCCCAACCCCCCAAGCCCTTGCCAGGAGCGGGTTACAATGCCTCGACAGGCGACTATGATTGTCCTTGCAACGGTTTCCTGGCAAAGCATCTGAAAGCCTTGGCACAACAGCCGGGTTTCCACCGCTTTCCACCGCTTTCCAACAGTCCAACAGCACTGAGGTTTAGCTCTGGAATCACAACTAGCTCGCATGGCTCCTTGGTTGGGGATACTGCACGTCCCTACTTTGGCTTTGATACTACATAGATGACATAAACCATACTAATGATATATTAATGATATGTACATCCTCTGAAGTAAGTGTTGTTATTGTCACACACCAAGAAAGTCAACAACTTGGATTTTTTCTGGCGCGGTTTTGCTTGCAACTGCCGGGGTCAGCGGATAATCTTCCTGACAGCGGTTTGCTTCCCAATGCTATATTCAGTGCAAGGGGGTGAAGATGGGTGAAGCAGGAAGGCCTGTTTTCCAATGATTCTTCCTCTGACTGGGAAGGTGATGAAATTGTCAGCCTTTCGATGGCCGCTTCAAAGGTAGCCATTTCCTATGACGAGAAAAGCATCCGATCTCTGGAGAGCTATGCCAAAGAGCTTTTCTCCTGCTCTTTGGCAGCGACTGGTTGAGGTATGAATCGGTTTTTTGAAGCAGGAGCTCATTTCACTCCAGATGGGGAGAAACCATTCTAAAATCACCTATGAAAACGATTTCCTTTGAAGCTCAAGAAACCCCGAGTTCTGAGTGCTGTCAGTGAACCATGGCCACCATGCAGGATGCAACCTGCCAATGCTAAGGCTACAGCTGGAGTGTGCGGGTACCCATGGGGTGTCCAGGGTCACAGGGACCGGGTGAGAGCTTTCGACGGATGTTGCTAGGGGGACACCTCCTGGCAGCGGCTACTTAGATGTTGGCATCCCTGGCATCCCTGGCATCCCTGATTGTGTTCTTTGACACAGGGTACCAGGGGTGCCAGTTGGCCGAACATACCGAGAGAGTCCAAGTTTGGCATCGCAGGGAGCATATTGAGCATATTGCAGAGGTTTCCTGTCTGCTGCATTTTGCTGCGCATTTTTGCTGCATTCGCCAAGGACTTCTATTACCATCTGCCAAACAGCAACTTGGCAGATCCACATGTGGTGCACATCCCATAGATCCAAACTCTAACGTCATCATCTTTGGGGTTCAACGGTTCAACCCATTAGCGTTTTTGGAGACTTATCGGATACTTCATCTTCATACTATCTGTACATATGTAGTACAATTCTGTACATACTTCTTGATGAATTGATCATGTCCCACTGCTCACTGCCGCTGTGCGCTACCGTGGTGAGGCGGCCTCTTCCAAAGCGTCTTGGCCAAAGTCCACTGGACGACGCCCACGGCCTTCGTGGGGCGCTGCGTTCCTCAGCGAGCAACCGGGGGATCAACCGGTCATTGTTGAACCATGTTGAAACTTAATAGAAATTCACGAAATGGATGTGAAATATTGTGAAATGGGGATAGAAAAAGAAGCAGACTGTTTTTACTGTTTATTGCTACTCTATTTCTGAGTTTCAAAGATGTTCTGCTTTCTGTTTTCTACCCCTAGGCCCTAGGACTGGGACGATTGGGTCCCAGGTGTCCGTATGTTTGAGAGGCTCCAACCGAACCAGTCTGGATCAGTCTGGGACTCTTGGGAGGTACCTGGATTTCCATGCCCACATCATCCCACATCCATTCAGTAGGTGAATTGGTTGCCTCAGCTTCATACTGAACATTGGATAACTGTTCCGAACCACCGCATCCACGAACACCAGGAAACAATCCTGAATAACTGGGGCACGATGCCAAATCTATGGATGACAATCCTCATATCCCCCAAAAAAACGAAAATTATCATCCCAAGGCTTGTCATAAACAAAGAGAACAAAGACTGGATTCTGCCGTCGCCTTAGCCCCGGCCCCAATCGGCCCCAAGGCCATGAAACCGCAGACCTGCACGGTGGCCTTCAGCGGCGCCACGGGTTTGAACTTCGTGGCAGGCCGGGACAGGGCGAGGATGGGGGAGGCATATCCAAGGAGCCAAAACAATTTTGTTGGCAAAATTCCTTCACTTTTGAGATGGTGAAACAATTAACAGGCGATGTCAATATTTTGTTCATTGTCAATCATCATGTTTTTTGCAGCGCTGGTTAGATTCTAGTCACTTTTTGGCCAGTTGAAGCAGTTGATCTGAGGGATCATGAGCTCCTCACCGGTGACCTTGAAGAAAGCAAGCGACGGCAGCATCCAAGTGGCCCTGGCTGTGGGTTGGGTCAATTCCCAGGAGAAAATGTGAGGAAAAAAGGAGCAAAACATCTAGTGATATCCTGGAAACTGGATGTTTTCGAAGTTGGATCCTGGATTAGCTTGGATGTTGCTGTTGATGAGACTTTTGGAAGGGGATACAAGGCCTTTGGACTCGATAGCTGGGATCTAGATAGCCAAAGTATCAGTTTGGTTTGGGCCTCAAGCATTGGTGCTGGCGTTGTGTCAGCGCCACATGGCCCCAGCTTCCCAGCCTTGAGGTTTCGGATGATGGGACTGGGCACCGCTTCCATCAGTTTTATTGGAAGGTCTACGAGGCCACTGGGCCACACCTGGCCAGTCGAACCACCGAAAATCCGTCATCCAAGTTTTGGCACCCATGAGTGTCACAACATGTCACAGCTAGATTCACGGGGGTTCAGCTGTTGCCAGCAATCTCGGCCCAACTCCCTTGTCAAAAGACTCGCCAAACATCTCGCCCAAAAGACTCCCAGCACCTTTGGCTGCACCTTGCTCATAGCTGGAGGTCTTCAGAGAGCAGATCGGTGACAAGGTCATCGATGCCCTGAAGGCCCCCGGGACGTCTCTTTGTTTGGTCAACAACTTGGGATAGAGCGGTGTACCCGGTGTACCCAAACAGCCAGTTGATGTTTATTGTTTTTTTTAATACACACGGGATACGGGACATATCACATATATATATATATATATATACATACGTATATATACATATATATATATATACATATATATATAGAGAGAGAGAGTATGATATCATATGTAATTTGTATCTATAACCAGCATTGACCAACAATGTGATATTTGGATTTGTCAACAAAATGAGGGATGTGGCCCTACGCTTGCGATGATGGCATATTTAGGGGGACCTGGGTACCTCATTTTCAGACAGAGCCATAGTTTCCCGTCCTATTGCATTTCACCTTGCTGCACCCTGTCGACCATCTTTCTGCTGTGCAGGATGATGGATGCAAGAGTACTGATACATGCGAAGTGTAAATCGTAAGAAGTGTAAATCGTAAGAATTTGAAATCAAGACATTAGGCACATGAATGAATGATTCTATGTTCTTTGGGATCATAAAAAGTTCTTGTCCCTGCAACACCTGCAGGGCTGTGAGCACATCACCGTCACCGGACATTCCATCGGAGCTGCCTTGGCTGCTGTCACTTGGATCAGTCCATGATGCCTATGGCTTTCGCAAGTTCACATTCACATTCACGAAGCCCACAAGAAATGGGGAGGTCATCGGAAAATGACACATGGAAGTCATGGGAGGCTTCCACAGGATTCCACAACCATTTTCTCGGAATCCTTGACTGTTTTGGGCCCAGTCGCCCACTTCTTAGCTTCAGGCTCCAGGCTGGCCACTGCTGTTTTTTGATCTGGGGCTCAAGGCATTTCCAAACACGTATAGTTGCAAAGAAAGCAAAGAACGAGCCATGGACATGGACCAGCCAGAGAGTGAGACCGAGATGGAGAGCCCCAAACCGGAAGATGAAGTGCAGAGAGAAAGGGAAGCACGAGAAGCCAGGAGGATGAGGCATGGAGCGAAACATTTCCAAAATGTGCAGAACTGCAAGGCTCGGCAGATGGGGAGATTGCAGATTCGCATTTTGGGGAGCGGAAAGCCCAGTCCCAGTCTTCATGGAAATTCTGGTTGACCCTACAAAGTACAAACTTAACCCACAGACATCAAGGGTTACTATCAATCGACACATTTATTTTCTGTAGCATAAAATCCGTTCTTCTTGATTGTGGTCAATACCGTCAATACCCTCTCACCAACTATCACCAACCAACCTTATTTCTGATAGGCCACCAACCTTTGGGGCGCAGGATAAAACCTTTGTGAAAAGGAACAACCGCGTGCATAAATGCGTGGACTATGTCGAGGAGCTCGTCAATGCGAATGGTGATCCAGAGTTGTTGGCGAAAGGACTTACGAAGATGAAGGTGGGCCCACAAAAAGGCTGCTGTTGGCTCCTATATCATCATCCCATATCATGCTATGCATGGGTATACCTGGTTGGATAGAGATTATATATGATTGATCATCATTGTTGGAATCCAGATCTGCCGGGCTAAATGTATACAGAAAGGACCGGTGTTTGATGTAGCTGATGTAGCTCAGGTGAACGAAGGAGTTTCCAAGGCGGCAACAAGAGCTGCTTGTGCAGCCATCCGATTTGCAGGGAGGACTGTCTCACCGCAATGCCAAGTTATTTTGGAAGCCTTGGTCTGGGCTGGGAAGACAATCCCTTGCGTTGAGCAGAGCATCAACTATGTGTCCGAAGTGCTCTCCGACCAAGTGTGTGCAGGCGTCAACTATGCGTCCAACGTGCTCTCAGAGTCAGTGCATGCCTGTGGGTGCCTCGGATATCCTTGAATTGTCGTCGGATCTTTGGTTGGATATGTGTGTTTCGTGTTGCGTGTTTTTACAGTTGCGCCTAATTTGCGCCGACTTGTCACAGGTGCTTAGGTGTTTCCTTAAGTGGAGGAGTTGTTTCTCCGTGAAGTACTGTCTCGGGAATTGAAAGCCAAGTGGCTCACCGGGTTTTCATGGCAAGCTAGCGGTCACTACAGGGTTTTTCAGTGGTTTGTGCCGTTTGTGCATGGTTTGTGCTTCATCTCAAGGGGTACCTGAGGCGTTTCTTCCGAAGGATGACCGGCCGAGAAGATGCGGAAGACAGCCGAAAGGAGGTCCCAGCATGGCATCCACCGCATCCACCGCATGATCCACCACACCCACCGGGTGCTGGTGGAAGTGGCAGTGCAGGCCTTGGTGGTCTCTTGGTGGAAGCCCCCCATGCTACCTCCCATCTCGCTCCAAATGGTGCGGAATGTGCGGGTCCAAAACCTCCCTGTGGAAAGTGATGTGTTTTTCTTCACGGTCCAGGATGAATATACGTGAATACTCTCACCAGATATATTTCCAGGGCAGCTTTTCTGAGTGTCATCCCATGTCATCCCAGATTTCCGTTGCGATTGGCTCAGGTATTGACCTCGATGGACAGTGCACAGTGCATATTTCCGGTGCAGCTGGAAATCACAAGTCTGGAGTCCTGCTGTGTTTCGATGAAATCAGCGGCCTGTTTCAGTGGGCGCCTAAGAGCGACCTGGCATTCAATGACTTTGAGATGGCCAGTGCGCTACAGTGGGTGAAGGAACATGGCAACACTCAAGTGGCTTTCAGCCTGAACCCCCTCGATGACCAAAAGTTTCATTATGCAGGTGCGCCACTGAAGGGTGAACTTGACAGCAACCGACTTTCCGACTTTCGAACCATATTCTTATTTGGTTATGTGGTGTTTCAGGTGAACACCAAGAATCCCAAATGAGCAGTAGTTCACACCCCGACATGTCAACTATTGTGGAAACAGTTTTGGTATGTGAAGCCAGGCACTGAGGTTTCAACTTATGTCCACATTATCCAGCAAGGAAAGACAAACATGCACTTCTTTACGGTGTTTTCAGCAATTTCACATGATTCATGAGCAATTTTGGAGCCTTCTTTTTTGAAGCAGGTGATAGTGTGGATGGCCTATACCAAGCGAAGTGGTATTCCCATGACTCTTTGAAGTCCATCCCCTTGGGCTACTGGATGTGGCGGGCCGACTGGAAGTTGAAACAGCTGGTCCATCATTCCTCATACGATGATGCCACGGGAAAACGAGAGCCGTTGCGACCAGGGGCCACCGTACCTGCCGATTGGCCAGATGTTTTCCAAGGATCCCGCAGCTCAAGTCGTTCCATGCGGGCTTGGATCGTATGCCGAAGTGTGACGCTTCGTAGCTGTACATCGTCTGGGTGGATCACCAGAATGTTTTCACCAATGCTACGTCGTAGCATTGGTGAAAACATTCTGGTGATCCACCCAGACGATGTACAGATGGGTGTGGAGGAGCGTGCCCAAGTCTTCAACCAGGCAACCGGATCACTTGAGGATGCAAGAGAGCAGCCAGAACCTTCGCCAGAAGTGACACTGAGTTAAATTATTTCAAGTCAGACGTGGTAAAAATAAGTAAAAATCGTGGTGCCTGGGTGAAAATTGCCAAAATTGAACAGAATAGTCGGCAGGTTGGGATGTTCACCTATCTAATCGCGAAGGTGTTTTTTCCAATTTTGGTTCCAACCCCAAATGCTGAGCATCTTTTGGATAGTACGGCTGTGTTGACCATGCAGAATGGTGAGTTCCCGCTTCTCACAGTGTGGAGACATGAGACATCCATCTTCCAAAGTAATGTTTGAGCCCGTGAATCTATTTGTGCCAGTGTCTTTGCGAATCTCCTGCCAATCTATTGTTAGCTGACGTTTGCTGCCGCATTGTCTTCAGTTTCTTGTCTTTCCTTAATTCAGAGCTTGAAAAAAATCCAGATGGGTTGAAATTGTTTGGCTATCATGCGAACCAGGAGATACATCGATCAAAACTACGACAAGGTTGCACATTTCCATCCCGAGCTACTTCACTGCAAGCGCATGGCTTGTCTACTGGCCATTGCACGGTTTTTGCACAGAGGCGTGTTGCAACGCAAAGCTTCTACATTTTCCATGCCGAAGCTGGGTTTTGAATTGTGGCCGATAGCCATCTCCGTTTGAGAGATTGCTATAGCATCTATAGCTGCTAGGGTTTTGTGACGGACACTTTAACTGCAAGACTCTAGCGATCAGATGTTTTCATGCCGCCAGCGCCGCGCAAGGAAGAGTGCAATCCCTAGGGACTTTGCCGACAATTCTGTCCCAGTGATCCAGGCCAGGCAAAACAGTCGACACCAAGAAGTTTGGCAGATGATTTATAGTTATGAATCAGTTATGAATATGAAAATTAATATTTATGAATATTCATGAACATTTATGATATTTCATACATTTCATGATTAATTTCATGATTTAATCTACTGAAAAAGTTTTTTCTCTTCGTTTGGGAAGCGTGGGAAGCTACACGGCCACAGGTCGAGCACCGAAAAGGTCTGCAGGAAGAGGCAGAGCTGCAGCGGCAAAGACAGCATGTCAACGACTTGGAGAAAGCGCTAAAGGGTTTGGAGGCAGAGTGCCTTGGACCAATGGATATCGATGGGACAAATTGAGCATTGAATTGACAGAACCAAACCACTTTCAGTGTGTAGCATAGGACTTTTGCCGCAACATCATACGCTGTGCATGTTAGAGGCAGTGTAAAAGCTCCTACTTGTACAACCTGGATCTGTGGTTTTGTGCACTTTCAATCTTCTCGTAAGCTGCAAGTGACTTTGCAATAAGATTAACTAGCAGGCTTAGCAGGCCCTTGATAACTCCGAAGCCTGGGCATTTGCAGCCCTTGCATGTGACGCCCAGGTTTCAGCAAGCGAAATCCCGACTTGACCATCAGCCAGTGGACAGGTACAGTCAGACGTCGGTGGCCGCTTACAATCAGATGGTTGCAGAAACCAATGCAGCGCAGGAAAGACTCAACTCAATGGTTCCCGTCTTCAACCAGGCAGTGGACGCTTGCAACAAAGCCACACACGCTTATAACGCTGCAAATGCTTCGTGCAGGTATCGTGGAGGTGTTGAGTTGGAGATCCGAAACCTGGATGTAAAGCCTGTCAATGCTGAGGAGACGGAGATCTTGAAATCTTTTCGTCCTTTGGCAGAAGAAGTTTTGAGAAACCCGGAGATTTCAAGTCTTCTACGGCAACCTCATCTCAAGGAAGCGCCTTCGGTCCTCCAAGATGTCTACGACCAAAAGGACGTGTGCCTGAACATTTGGCCTGTGGCTAGACCCCAGCCAGTGCAGGTGATTTTGCACAGCTTGGAGAGAAGAGCAGAGCCTCAGCAGTATGGGATTGGCCCCATTTACTCAAATTTACTCACCCTGCTGTAATATTCTCATAATCATCTCTTCCCATCCATCTCTATAATCCATGTATATCCATGTACAACAACCACCTGGGCGTTAACAAAATTGGAACATGGGGGTGGAGTCCGGTGGAGTCCTCAAGTTTTGGACATTTTTGGACCTGAGGATCTGAACGGTTCCAGTGGGACCCTTGAAAGCCTTGAAAGCCCACAGCCAGAAGGTGGGAAAGGTGGGAAATACAAAGTCCATTTGAGCCATTTGAGCCATGACGGGGTCATCTCGGTGAAGCGCAAGAACTTCATCATTCTTTGCAAGGTGCAACTCTTTGGCCTCCGCAACGACCTTCACAACGGAAAGGTTGGCTCGATTGTCGGTGTCCGCAATGGTGGGATTCTCATCTCAACATATCTCAACACACTTTTGGCACCTTTTCTCGTGCTTGCTCACGTATTGGTCACGTATTGGTTCATGTTTTTTTTTCCGAACCTTGAGAGTGAAAGGGGGTTCTCCATTCACGCGTCGGCTGCACCTAAAGGGGTCACAGACTGCAATTCTGACTGCAGGATCTAACCGAATTTAAGGGATGGCCCAATATTTACCGTTTGTTTTGGTCTAAGATGGAAGGTGTTGGGGCTTCCGATACCGGAGCCATTTTTTTGAAGCAATTCCTTGCCAGGACAGAGCTACGCTATCTGGTTCGTCTATCAGACCGAGAAGTAGCAGTTGAACCGAAACATGTTCTCCTCCCTGTGGGTACCACAGGAACCATATTCTCCAATCTTGATGACCATGGCGTCTCGACCTTGTTAATTGTTTTGCTTTCCAAGCCTGCAAGGGCAGTCTCACAGTAGTCTCCTTGTGGGTGAAAAATCTTTTAGGACTCTAGGACCAACCCAAAAACAGTTGGGTCTTGGCGCTCAGAGACAAACGGAAGCACGATTTTGCCAAAGCTAAAGGAGGATTTTGCAGCTGACATGATGTGTGGGCAGATGCACAGCTGCAAAAAACAAAGCTCACATCCCCAGCAAGGTCGCCAGATTCCCAAGCCACCCCATGAGGCTTGGACATCCCTCCATATCCTCTTCATCTTAGAGCGCACCCAAATTGAAAGATATTGAAAAAGCATTTATAGATATTTACAGATATTTATAGCATCCCCAGACTCCCAACCCCATCCCGAACCCTTGAAGATTTCTTCTCTGCAAAGGGGACACAGCCAGATATTTCTTGTTGTTTATTCCAGCGAGCATAAAATGTCGCTTAGGCTACAACCATCTACAACCCTTCAGAAATATTCTACAGAGCCCAGAACCCCAACAATCTCAACATTTAGAAGCCTTGGACCTGAGAAAGTCTGTGTGATGCTTTTGGCCAAGGCACCGAAATCCGTATTCAAGGGCTGGCAACAGCAGAGAAAGACAAGGAGCGGAAATACGTCGTGGAGCTTCCTTCGGGCCAGACGTTAAGGATCAAAGCGGGCAACATCCTGGCATAAAGACCGTAAGGAGATCCGTAAGGAGATCCGTAAGGAGATCATAAAGATCATGGAGAAGCACGGGGAGCATGAAGTCTTTGATGATTCGATTCGGCACAGTATCCAGTCTCATTGCTTTCTGACGATGTATAGATGGATCAAATTGGACGTGGTCTGGGGTCATGACCTCAATATGTTTTGCTCAGGCGGCAGCAAACCTGTACAGAGTCAAGTTGACATTTTATCCTGCCATATCCTGCCTTGCACAACCGTAATTGTCCACTTGATCCCAGAAAAAGAAACAGGCTTTCTCCCTAGCCTGGCGGGCGTTTTGAGGCTGGGAGAGGTTCACAATGGGAGGCCCATCCATAGACAGGAACCATCATCAGTTGTCGTCAGCACCATCATCATTATCAATTATCAAGATTAGTGATCAAAGATACTACGTACCAAACATCAGTAATTATCAATCATCATCATCATCATCATCATCATCATCATCATCATCAATCAGCGGGCAAGATGTTTCAAGCATCAGACCATGACACCATGCAGGGAAGACCTGTGCAGCTGCAGCGCTCAGGTCTTTCAATGGGAACACTTAGATCGAGAAATGCAGCAGTCTCTTGGCGCACTATGTCCACTGTCAATACGTCCGTCCAAAAGTCCAGCAGTGGATTGCAAAACATGGAATCGAACGCGTTACAGTAAGGGGATGCTCTCTTCTGAGATAATTTGTAAATAGTGTAAATGTCAAGCAAGTACAAGGTTCCACCAAAAGCTCGGTACTTCACAGACTCAACCATCCAACAAACAGGTCAACAAAAACATGGTGTTGAATCGTACTATGTTTGAACACAGGCTACGACGGCTACAAACCCTTTCAAACAGACTAGTTGACAGACTAGTTGTGGTTCTGTTGTGGTTCTGTTTTTTGGGGTCACTCTTGGGATGCCTCAGTTTTAGCAGCTGCACCTGTCTACCTTCAGGATCACCATGGGCCAAAACGTTGCGTGGTACGGCAAACCTCCAGTGACTTGGACGGAGGCGTCATCGTTCAGATGTCTTTTTGATGGGTTCACCATGATGAAATACATACTATAAGTACACTGTTAGAATGTATGAATTACAATACATCCCACTAAAAATTAGTCTTTCACATCCCACCAAAGATTAAACTTCGGAGGATCAACAAACCACCAGGTAGTGTAGCACTTGTATCCATAGAATTCAATAGAACCACTGGATGGGTTGCTCCCCAGCATGGGATGTCAGAAGATGGGTAGCCGTAGCACACCAAGGATGTGGGTTGCCGTGGCAAACGGCTCTACTCCATCGACGATCCTGTGCGACAAAAGTCATACAGGATTTCAAGGGTCGGATGGATGACATGTTCATAGATGCCTCACTTGGCTGGGTTTCCCAGAGAAAATTCATGAACAGAAAAGCCATTGTGGTGCCGCAGTACAAATCTGTTTGCGGAAAACAGTGCCCCTTCACTGGTGAACAAAAGATTTTGGCATCTGTATTTGCTCTGCCTAGCAACTCATATGGAAAATTCCTTTGGTGCTCATCCAGTAGGTCATCCAGGATCTCAAGGCATCTGCCGGGTCTCAAGCTTTTCAGATCTCCTCAGGTACCCTACCTGCGGCAATTCTGGGATGGCCCAGATGTCCGAAGCTCAACGGCACGGCACACGGCTGTCGTATTGGGGTCCCGTCCAATTGGGGTCCTGAGGTCATCCGCCACGCCTTGGTTCCCCCGCAGAGGTTGACGCACCAAAAGGGGAGTGAGGCCCCGAGCCCCGATTTCAACGAGACGCTGCTCGTGTTTTTTGTCAGGACACGGGTGATTCCAATTGAAATGATTTGGATTGGCGATGATTTGTTGGCTGGTTTCATAACTGAACATGCCCGAGTTTGCTTCATGTGAAAGGGTTGATGATTCAAGCAGTAGTACTTAAACAGGTGGAATCAGATACAGCAGACTTCCACTCATTGCGACCTTGGCCAGAAATGGACGGCGGATTCTCCGAGCGCCTGCAACAAGGATGAGCCCATGGACAGAGAATGTGCGCCTCGACTTTAGGACAATCTTTTTCCAATGACCTATTCATCCTAATACTCTGCACAAAATTTAGGAGTGTTTCCTGCAGGAGCGGAGAAACCAGCTGCGGGCCCTCCCGATTTGTGGTGACGTCCAAGAATTGAAGGTCTAAACAGCAGTGAAATGGTTGGTGACACAAATGAAGAAAAGCAGTTACAAATCCTTCACCCGGAAATAGAAACCATTCACACAATCTGTATGCCAAGTGAAGTGTGTTAGGTTGTGGCAAATCACAATCGAACATACCACACCCCTCTCCATACCCCTCCTCAGAACAATGATTTATATATGTTATGATATGTTTTGACATCTCTCACTTTTGATATCTCTCACTTTTGATATCTCCCACTTTTCTTTTAAGACGCCAGGAGAAACATGGTTTGAGATGGGATACATAGAAACAAGATGTTTATGGGTTTCACCATATTTCACCACTATTTACCTATGGATGACATGTTGATGTTGAAACCAAGGCCAAGGGCTGCAGCAGCATCAAGCCTCACTACAACTACCGCATCTTCACGGGCATCATGCAACATCAGGTGCTTCGGGAATTGGGGTGCTTCCGGCGCTTGGGGCGCTTGGGTGGTGGTTCTTTGTTTAAGCCGTGGAAACCAGTTTCAACATGTTTCAACCAGAGGTGATTTCGTTGGTCTAGAGTCTAGAGGATCAAATCAGTTGAGTTTTCCGAAATGTCTATCATGAATTTCCAATTGTTCCCTCAAGATTCTCATGTTTTGGATTTTCATGGATTTTCTATCATGTTGTTTCGGTTCAAGATCCACCTGGCCACCACTCATGATGCCAGCGTCGCCGTGAGGCCTCGGCCTACATCACGGCCGTGGACTCTGCGTTCAGCTCCCTGGAGGAGCACGGTGCGCCCAGCATGGACATGGCGTGACGGAGTGACGGAGTGACGCATGGCGTGATGCGGAAAAGGGAAAACAGCTGCACAGCTTGGCCTGGAGGGATCAGAGAAAATCTCTGGAGTTTTATGGGAGAAGTGATATGTGATAGCCATGATTGATTTTGTGGTTTGGGTTCCACATGTGTTGCAAAGCCATTATTTCGCATGTGCCAAGGATATTGTGCTATATGATGTGTGGCTGTTGCAACTTAAATCCACCGAAGTCCTTCATTCCCTTGGAATTTGGAACACCCCATCGCAGAATCTCATGAACACGGCAGGTAGATATGACTTCTCGACTTCAAAGAGATGAGGTTCGGCCAGCCAGCGGAGAGGTTTCAGAGCCATCAGAGATCCATTTGGATGTTGGGAAAATTGAGAGTTACCAAGAAATGCTCAATTTCAAAATCTCTGTACCTTCCACACCGTACCAGCTGAATTCTCTACAGTAGTTTTCAAGAAAGGCGTATAGATGGGTCACGACTTACGGAACCATCTGTTGAGGAGGAAGAACGTCCTTTCACCGGCTATTTGGGTGTTTAGGACAGTAGAAGGGTTTTAACTCATACCCGCAACATACCTGCAACATACCCCCAATCCTCCAGCCGCCCGTTGCCGTGCTGCAGGCGCATGCTGGGAGCCAGATGTCTGCTGCTGAGGCTGGCAGCTTCCAATGTGGCATTGATATGCTTAGCGAACTGGTTGATTGATGGAGGGTTCGATGGATAAGCAATTATAAAAAGTATCCGAGAGCGACCCCTCCAATTTTCCGGAAGGACATCCTTGGAATCCTTGGAATGTGCGGCCCAACAGGCCTGGAGACAATGGCGCGGCTCCCTGGATGTTCGACCCAGTGTGTGATGAGTCGCAAAGATTCATTATTGCGGTTGAAATTTACTGTATTTGGATACGTCAGGTGCGATAGGTACGTCCCAATGAGCAGACTCCCATGGACTACTCAGTGACTTTTCCCTGAGCAATACCCAGTTCGATGATCTCAATTCAAAGCTGGAAATTCCACCATGAATGCTATTTCAAATCAACTGTAATTACACTTCGTTTGTGCGACCTTACAAAAATGCATGGAAATTCCCCTCTCGACCGAACTGGTAACTGGCATGATTTGTTGATACGTACAGACATAGGAAGGTGTTGCCATCAGCTTGGTTCATTCCCCCCAAAGCAGTTTGTTGCTTCAGGTGGCCACTGGCCGAAGCCCAGATCTCAGGCTGAAATGACTTGCCCAGTTTGGTTGCCGGTTGAGAAGTTGGCAATGATGATAGCTACGCGATTCTCGCTGTCCTAGATAAACATGCCTACTTTGAGGTGAGGCAATGCAATGCTTTCATGTTTAGGTGTGGCTCAAGAGACACAAGAGACACATGGGCTGTTGATGTCTCAGATTGAGGTAGTATATTAACCTCGCCATGCCAGCTGATGAAGCCTCATCCATTACCTCTCTTCCTCCTGCGTGTTTCAATTGGTGGTGTAGGCAACATGCAGAGTATACTTTCGAATGCTCCAGAACAGGGTGCTCTGGCCCTCCTATCCCTCCCAATGTGGAAGTGTCACCCAACAAACGCATTGCTTTGTGTGGCCCTTGCGCTTGTAGAGGCGAGTGCCCCTTCTGTTCGGCTAGAGTCCAAATAGAGGACTTGCATTCGATCACGGTCAGTGTGACCGGCTCAGATGGAAGCTTCTCTTTACTGGATGTCCCAGCAGCCTTGGAAAACTCTGTTCAGCCCAATCACCAGACATTGGAACAGTTCAACCAGCAATTTCAGCAGCTGGCGAACAAAGTGCAGACGACAATGAGGAAGACCCCCAAGGACTTTGATATCAGTCGCTGTGACCGTCCAGAAATTGTTAAGCTCGTAGAAGAAGCTCAGGATCTTCTCAATTGCCTCAAAAATGCGGGGTTGCGGCCAGATCGTGACACATATCGATGGCTGATATCCCTTTTTGCCAGGGCAGAACATCAAGACAAGGTCGAACAGTGGGCCCATAGGATGGAATTGTCTGGCAATTATAGCACGGGCGGTTACAATGCTGCGATATTTGGTAACGCAGTGCCCGGCGGTGTGCATCGTGCCGACATGTGGTTCAATTGCATGCAACAGAACGATTGCGTGCCAGATGCAAAAAGTTACAATATTCTGATTCAGGCCTGTGCTAGATCGAAAGACTCCACTCATGCAAATCTCTACTTTGAGCGCATGCAGCTTGCACATTTTACGCCAGACGTTTTCACATTTAGCCATTTGATTAGGGCCTGTGCGGATAGCCTACAGAAGGCGGAAGGATTCTGGAAGGACATGCAGCAAGCTGATATTAAGCCTATCGATTTCACATGCAAGGCAATGTTGAAAGCATGCGCTAATGCTGGCAACATAGACAAAGCATTGCATTTTTTTGAAGAAGGTATCAAGGCTGGATGTGTTCCAGATGTGCTCACCTTCACAACCATGATCTCAGTGTTCAAAAAAGAAGGGAATGTTGCAGGGGCTGAGGAGTGGTTTAGCAAGATGGAAGCAGCTGGGGTAGAGCCTGACGTGGCAGCTTTTACTTGTGTGATTCGAGTGTGTGGCACGGCTGGCGATGAGCTGAACGCTGGCAAATGGTTGGCAAAGCTGAAGGCAGCTGGATGCCAACCCAATCAGCTCACCTATCATGCTCTCATCATTTGCGCGTTGACTCAGAAGGATTTTGCCAAGGCAGATATGTGGTTGAAACACATGTTGGATTTAGGGTTGACGCCATTGCTCAAGACTTTCCACAAACTGCTTGAGGCTTGTGAGCCTGCCGGCGACTTACCCCAAGCAGAGAAGTTCTTCAACGCAATGAAGAAAGCTGCAGTGCCACCAGATGTGAATGCTTTTAACAGCATGTTGAAGACCAGTGCACAATTTGATTCATCCCAAGGGCGGCAAATGAGCGGCCAGCCAAGTGAAGAACAAAAGAAATGGTTTTTGAAGATGTCACCTTCAGGTGTGCCGCCCAATGCGGCCACGTATGACATCCTGACCCGTGCGCAGCCCAATGCGGCCACGCATGACATTCTGACCCGGTCTGCCTTTTTGGCCCAGCTGTGATCGTGATGAGCTGCCTTGCAGTCGGGTCTCTATCGTTTTGGCTGCGCAGAAAAGCAGCATATTAAGCATCAGGGCACTGCCACCATTGTATTCAGACGGCACAGTCCAGCGAAGAGATGGGGCTACGGAATGAGATTGCATGTTCCAAAATTTGCTGCAAGATGTTGCCAAGGATAGGTAGCTATTGCCCATGTTTCTATGAGAAGCAGAAGCACTGCGGTTTCATTTGTTCAAACCCATACGAATCTCCACCAACCCTTTGGAGGTCGCCCCTCTCAGGATTCGGTGTTGGTGACTCTCTTTGGCGCCGGAGAAGAGGAGCTGAAAGCCCTGGGGGCATCCCATGTCACTCGGCTCGGGCGGTTTGGTTTCCACCTGGCCTGGCAGGATATTGACAAAACAATACAAAACAGGTTTGGGGAGAATAGCCTATAACGATGGGCCTGTATGCTGGAAGTACATGAGAGTTGGATATGCAAGAGTTTGTTCCTTGAACGACCTCGTGTTCCGCATTCGATGATGTTGTGCTGACCACTGTTCATCTACCCCCATCCATATCAGCCATATCATCCAATGGAAGGGGCTGAAACTTATTCCGCCCAAGTTGGATGTACCCCAAGCAATCGCCAAATGGCCGAATCATTCCATCGATGATTCGCCATAGATGTGATGGATGTGTCTTGGTGGAAGGTCTCCAAGCATGTCAGCGCTGCCATGTCCAAGTGTGCTGAGCAGGTGCCCAAAATCCCCCCAAAATGGTCGGTTTTGTTGGTGACTCTCGGTAAAAAGGCGTTAACTCTGGGATATTCAGGGCCAAATGCAAGTGATTCAAACCTGGCCATCTCAAACCATCTCAAACCATCTCAAACCAAGTTCCATTCAAGCTCAATGCCAGGACGCAGTTTAAACATGTTCTTTTGAAGTCATTTGCAGATGCAACTATCTAGCCGCGGTTTCATGCTCGTGTTTCTTGACCTCCAGGTTAATCTCCAAGATGAGAGCTCACTATGGTTCGCTTCTACTGTTCGTCATCGCAATCGCAAGCAATTTCCACATGAGATTCATGAGTAAAACCACTGGCTGGACTCGATGAAAGTCAGGTGAGACATGGTGAGATCAGGGATCCCAACTGCCGTGACAGGTCTTTGCTTCTGGCTATCGGCAGCTCCTGGCTTGTCAAGGTGGGGTTTTCACCACCGATCTCCACAGCCAGGCATTGACATCTTCCCATCATTCAACCTGTGGATATCTGTGGATGCTAGCGGATTTGAAACGATTCCATCTGAGATTGTTTTTTGGGAAGATTTTGTGGAACTATGACCTACTTTGAGTCCGAACGAAACAACTTGACAGTGGCACGTGCTGGTCACAATTTAAGGCACCCATAGACACCACATGGATTTATGTCAAGATTCTTGCCTTATCCCATGGCATCTTCGTAGGAGGCGCTTGCAGTCCTGTTTCGATGGTAGCAGAGGAGCTTGAGCGGAGTGTCTGGGAACCCAGCTGGGTGCTGTCCAGCGACAAGTCAAACCACGAGTCAATAAGCATAAAAACTCCCCATGTCTCCGGGACATATGTGTAGGTTTGGGATGATTTGGGGGACTTGTTGACCCCAAAATATATGAGCCCTTGAACCCGGAGGAAACAAACATGACTTTCCTTTTGACACTGTTGGTTTGATCTAGTTATTGCGGGCCTGATGCGGAGAACAGCTGCACTGACACATGATTTCCATTCCATTCAATTGATATGTATGCAAAGCAGTCCATGTGACTTATTGGTTTGTATCTAGTCCTGGAATGTCCTGGACATATGTTTCAGTGTGACTGACTATTATTTCAGCTATTTCGTCAGTTTTCTTTCGTTTTTCCTGTCGACTCATTGGAAGCAGAACCTTTCCAGTTTCCCTTCAGCTAGCTGCATCCCAGGGAGATTTGCTGCAGCGCACCGCACAGCTGTTTCTACAGCGCTGCTCCAAAGATGCTCAGGCACTATGGGTCGGGCAAGTTGTGAATGCATTTGCGGGAGATATCAGGAGATACTTATCGAACCAGACACCGAGACACTTTTCTTCTGACTTTTTTCTGAACCAATATGTACAGTAAACAGCCAGGCGCTACGGAAACTGTTAGTTTAGACCTCTTTTCCTGGCTGCACTGTCCCCGAAATGAAGATTTTCAATCTGTCTTGTGTTGGGCTGATGATGGCTTATGTTTTCGGAAGCAGTTGATCTTTGGCACAATGGTTCTTAGCCATCGTTAACATTCATTAACTCATATCCTCGGTTTTCTCAGTGATCCATTTTTGTTGGTACACCATGCTGCTAAACCCTACCCCCCACGACTTCGTGGCAAACCATCCCAGAATTGGATATCTACCGGAAATCTCCCATGTTTCATCATTTTTCCATGGTAAAAACTCCGGGGGTTCCCCATTTTTTTTCCAACAAAAACAGCTCTTCCAGGTGGACGTGCACGGCTTGGGCGCGGTGGAGCAGCTGTTGCTGCAGCACTTGGAGGAGACCCAGCAGATGCTACGGCAGAGCCTGAAGCAGCTGAGGCCGGTTGGAAAGCGATGGAAAGGGTAGAAACCACCATGGTATAACCGTGGTATAACCATGGTATATACAACTCCAAAAAAGATAGAAATGTAATCTTCCACGATGTTCGAAAGATGTTATGTACTTGTCGATCTGTCTGGTTGCTATAACTCTAAATTGGAGGAGTGAACATTTAATGGTGGCACATAACCAAAATTGACGGGTTGACTGGTGGGTGCAAATATGTTTAGGCACCATGTGCGCAAGACGTTGTTGTGAGACATTGTTGTAGACCAATCTTGTACCACCAAATGTCCGGACATGTTTGAACAGAGATTGTGGGAAACATGTTTGAGGGAAACCTATTTCTTGGACACTAGGTGCAGAACGTGTTATTTTCATGTCAGTAAGGCTGCTGGTCAGCAGTAGAATATTGAGACTTGTCAGGTCACAGCCAAAAGGCCAGGTGTCAGCCCTAGTTTTTCCTGGAATGTATGGTTTAACAACTATTTCATACCATGTTTATCTGACTAGGTATTCGCATGTTTTTTAGCAGCCACACCGTTGCCGGAGGCGTCAAGCTGGGATCCCCAGATGCCAATCTCTAAACCGATGTGAATCGTGTGGAGTATGAGACATGTTGGTTTCCAGGGGCTTAAGTGGTTGTAGCGACCACTAGATGTAGCTAAACGGCTAAACACGGGTGCTAGATTTTAGAAAGATGTTTGCATGGGGCCTATGGCCTAGCGTGGAAGGAAAGCAGCGCGTTCCCATTTTGCCAGGATGTCCTATGGTGTACAGATGTGTACAGACAAATCGGTGTCAATTTTGTTCAAGAACTTCCGACATGAAAAATCTTTCTAGAGGTGGGTACCCTTTGGTAATTTAACATAGCTATTGAAAATGACCATTTATAGTGGATTTACCATAGCTATGTTAGTTTACCAGAGGGTAATCTGTGCAAATGCAGAACTTTCAAATCGGTCTTTGTTCTGCGCGAATCCCAGGAACCCAAGAGTTGCGTCTTTCACATCACCACCGCACTGGTTGGGAGTCTGAGTCGTCTCATGGGGGACGTTTGGTCATTTATCCAGCCAAACTTTTGGCAGTTTCGCCTATGATCATTGTGAAAAGCCACGAAGCAAGAGGATGGAGGCAATTGGCAATATATTTTAGATGTTCTCAACATGAAGCGTTCCGCAATTTCCCAGACATTGATCTGGGTTCAGTACAGAAACTGGATATGATATGTTTGGAAGTGCAGGAGCAGTGCTTGAAAACATCCTCTGAGAATCGCCAGTTTCTTCGAACTGGGAAAGCTGAGGCCAAAGCATTGCGAGACAAGGAAGAGGTAATGCGGTGGCATTTGAGTGCCTTGGTCGGCAAGGTGATTGACTGATTGACCATGTGGTGTATCTCTGGTTTCACCAGTTTCACCTGGAGTTCATCATACATCCACAGGGATCAACCAGCAATTTCTATTGGCATTTCAAGCCATTCCCACACCAAACCTGGCAGATGCTGGCAGCTCTGAGGTCATGCCTTGTTGGGTCTCCTGTGGTGGCAACTGCAGCACCAGCGCGGAGAACTGCAGGCGCCATGCCTTTTGGGGGGTAGTCCTGTTGGGAAGTTGCTACCTGGGACTTGGGACATGACAAAGGCACCACAATTGACAAACCCGTTGCGGTTGGAAACAGTTGGAAACAACCCTAGCTCTGAAGATATTAAAGACGTTATCAATCATTACAGCTGTTATAAATGTTATAAGTTTGTGAGAACCCCCAAATGGTCTCCTTTGATGAGCCCTCAGATACCTGGAAATACTGTGGACTGTGGACATACTTGGAATGTGCTTTCTGACCGATTTCTTGAGCTCCAGATCATTCCAGATCCTCAGGCGCCAGAGGAGTTCCACTTTGACTTGCCAACCATGGAGTTCTCAGCTGTGTGCTGTGGGGCAAACCCATTGGGAGGGCAGGTTGGGGAGAGGAGTCAAACGTGCTGCCAGTAGGTGTTGTGCGAAATGGATGGAAATGGCGGATTACTGCATATGAGATATGAATGTGCAACAACGATGAACGATGTGTTGGGGCCATGCTCCATGTCTATGGCATAAATATGAAAGAGCGCGCTTCTGCTCTGTGGTCGCCGTGGTTGCTGATGAAAGGCGACCTGGTTCTCATTACATCTGAAATATACCGCTATGAATTAGTTGCATTTCTCGCTGGTCCAATTTTTCGGGTTGAACCATTTCACCATTCGTTTGTGCCATCCTCTACCAAGGTCGACGTTGGGATGTTTTTCTTGAAGCCATCTCTGCCAAAGGAGCGGAGAGCGATGCACCAATAACCGTCAAATAACCATTGATCTAATTCTGTTCTTCGTTTTCTTGTCTTGAAGCCAGGTTCAACAACCTTTCTGTTTCTGACTTCAATGATTTCTCCGAGTTTCTGTTTAAACCAGCTGGGCCTCAGACGCAGTGGTGGCAGCTTTCAACCCAGATGAGAGGCTCCAGGTGCCAGTCCGGTCCTGATTTGTGTCTGTAAACATCTAAATATACACAGGAAATCCCAGTAATATTATATTGAAATACACAGTAAATATAAGCCATAGTAGATTTAGATGTTTACAGAAAAACTATGGGAAACAGTTTTTTGTGGGTCAAAATGTGGGTATTTGTCGGGTCTCGAGATGTATCCATGTCTCGCCACTCCTTCCGTGCTTGGCCGAAATGTGGACCTCATTGCAGAAAGATCTCTTGTCACAGAACCGTTCGTTGTTTCGCATCAAGAGAGTAGCGAAAAGCCAATTGTGACCACCATGACTGGTAGATGGCAAAAGAGTACGTTGTCATCCAAACCGAAGAGTACAGCAGAGAATTGCCCGGTCGCTGTCAGGAATGGATACCAGGCCAGGGACGGATTTGTGCAGGACAAAATTCCCATCCACGTGAATTGCAAAGATTCCTTCTTTCTGTGTATGTGTTCCCTACGATTTTACCTTGAGAAATTGTGGTGCGGTTTTAACTTCACGAGGCTTGGTGCCACTCAATGACCTTCCAGAAGTGGAAGAGGCGCCGAGATCTGATTGCCGTTGCTGAGGACAATTTTTGGAAATGGTGGAGTATGGTGGAGTGATTTCCTCAAGTTGCACGCATCATTATTGGAAATCGAATTTCTTTTGAACTTGGGAACATGTAATCCCTTTAAATGGCACGCGGAACGGTTCCAGGTGCAACGGTTGAGTCTGGTTTTGTTCAAATGGACATTAGATTGGGGTATGATTGGCTTTGGATATGTCCCTGCTTTGAGTTCTCCGTCCCCACGTGCAGGTTCAGCCTCAGATTCTTTTGCTGGGCTGTGGAGGATTGCCGATCCGGGAAAAAACATACACCATAAGGCTTCAGAATTGTGTCCATGGATTTGTAGCGGTTCAAAGTGATCCCCTTTCAAAATTGGCCGACATGAAACGGTGACCATGCTGTAAACAACCAACAAGGTATTGGTTTCCAGTGATGTTCCCCGTGTTCGCAGGATCATTGATGGAACCTGTGGAGGACTATTTGCTGCTTCGCATGCGCCTCAGTGGCTACGCCGGAAGAATTTCTTGTTGTCAGTTGAAAACAGCCAGTTTTCTAGTGTTATTGAATCTATTGAAGTGTCAAACAGGCAGCATCATGTGGTGATTAAATAGTGGTTCAATCCACAAAAACATGAAAAATGCCGGAGGTTCTCAACTGGAGCAACTGTGGCTCCGCCAGGCTGGGATCCATGGGCCAAAGGGTTGTGATGGTTGGAGCATCCTGGAGCCAAGACTGGCCATTAAAAAAACTGTTGAGGCAGGGTATCAAATGGGGATGGGTCAAAACCCTATCCCCCTGGACATCAAAATAGCTGGTAAATAGATGTTCATCCCCCTAAAAATGGTATGTATAGGTATTGATCCATAGCCAAATAGTGACAACTGTCATTTTCATAGGCTTCTACTGTTCCATGCAAATTCCAGGAATGTGAGCTTGATAGTCTGTTGTTCCTCGGTTTATGGTCAAAGCTCGCTCCACATGGTGGACAAAACTCATCGGCCTTAGATCATTCAGGAAAGGATGGAAGAGACAATCCTTCTACCAGGCAGTTCCACCAACAAGGGCTTCACAACTAAACAAACTAAACCTTGTGGAAAGCATTGAAAGCATCCCAGAATGCTGGATATGTTGTGGATTATCATTGATTATCATTGATTATCATTGTAGATCCAGCACTTTTTCCCAATCTCCCATGATCTCCCATGATTCACACCAGGAGCTGATGGTGATGGGATGTGATTTCCTGGCAAAACGCCCTGGATTGGTGGAAGCAGCACCTGGGCGATACGATCGTGGGATCGTGGGCGTTGCTCAAGTTCAACACCCCTACAGTATCCTACAGTAAGTTTTCCCTATAGTCCGCCAGAAAGCCAGAAAGCTGAGAGGAGAATCGCGAATAAAATAGCGACTGGGACCATGAACTTCTCTCGCTCTGAAAGTGTGCAGCTCAGGTTAGTCAACACGCTCTGCAGGCTGGGTCCCCCTTTCCCTGGTCAAAAACTTGATGGTTGAAGAAGAGATAGATCTTCACATGTGAACTGGTTTGAAAATGTTTGAAGTGGCTTCATTTCAGATCAGTATGTGGCCAGTGTTGTGAAGTGATGCAGGCATCCCTGACGTTGCATTTGGGAGTTGCTGGGAGCCCCAGATTCAAAGAGTTCAAGATGTTCGCAAGATGTGAAAGGTAACTTTCTGGCTGAGAGAATCACGTTACCATTGCAGCATGTATCCCATGACATGACATAATTGTGGGCACTTCCTGACTCATTCATGTGCCGTCGCCATTGCCTCAAGGGAGGGACATTCACGCATAGCGGAAA
>Ga0126342_10004806_pt1 | contig 23256 bp, 19 predicted proteins | sample Cyp1metagenome_FD_92528 | JGI IMG/M metagenome (GOLD analysis project Ga0126342, IMG submission 92528) | Coral microbial communities from Lord Howe Island, Old Settlement Bay, Australia - Cyphastrea 1 metagenome | ecosystem: Host-associated > Invertebrates > Cnidaria > Coral ...
AGCCCTGGTCGCTGACATTCGAACTCTCGATCCTGAGGTTTGGCACAGGGATTGGAATTTGAAGAGAAGGCACGAACTTGCATTCGAATACGGTCGCTTTTTGACTAAAATGACTAAAAGACAAGTTGAGCGCCTTCTAGCCTGCCCTGAGCACCCAAGATCCAGCAAATAGAGTCAATGATTAGAAATCATCGGTTTGATTATACAATCATCAGTTTTTCATGGAGCGATGAATCACTATAGTAGTGTTCAACGTTTATGCGCTGTTGTTCGTGGACGTTGTGCTGGAAGCATCTGCAGGATCGGGAGCGTCGATTTTTGAAAATTGACGAAGGTGAACGTTTGCGATGAACCATTGTGAGATACACAATGTATGCGAATCAAGCTGGTCTTCAAGTAAAGTCATGCTGTGTTTTCATGAAAATTCACCTTCGTCAATCTTTTGCTGAGACTTGCCTCAGTCAGTTGGTTGGCGCCGAGTCGTTTGAAGGCGACGCCTCTGACTTTGGCAAGTGTTTCACTCCGATTTTGCGTCTCCGAATTTTGCGTCCGAGTCATCAGTCATCAGCAAAAAGCATTGCAAGCTCGAGCTTCGAGGCGGGGAAGCCTGAAACGATGAAGTTGTACTACTTGTGGAATGCTTATGTTGGCACGGTTGGTGTTGAACGCTGTGGTTTTTCAATTGGATCAGTCGGATCTTCAAACCAAAACCGGGGCCTATAGTTTGGTGTTGACTCATAGTCGGGAATTTGTGTGCGTTTTGCCTTTGGATTTACTTTGCTTGTTTTTTTGTTTTTTGTTTCCCCCTTGTTTTACACGTCACCATTTGCTACTGGCGATTTTTGGGTTGAGACCCGTTGTTCAACCTAGCGGGGTTTGACATATGTTGAGATTATGACCCATTGCTCACCCTAGCAGGGTTTGACATAGGTTGAGATTAGGATCCTTTATAGCGCATGCCTTCGCCCCCGTTTTGGAGCCCACATGTTGGGACCCGTTGTTCAACCTAGCAGGGTTTGACATATGTTGAGACTATGACCCGTTGTCCAACCTAGCGGGGTTTGACATATATTGAGATTATGACCCGTTGTCTGCTCAACCTAGCGGAGTTTGACATATATTGAGATTATGACGAAGTAGCCGACGCGTACCCGCCTCCGTACCAGGACGGCCCGGAGAACAAGCGCGAGGCACATGCCAAAACACTCATTCGACAAAATAATTAGGCTAGGAACCCTTCACGTTGGGAGCCGAAAATGTCATAAGCGAACGATGACGGTTAGTTCATGTCACCGATTGAGTCCAGTTCAAGCAGACATGAAGAGCGAGCGACGCACTCTGTCGAGCTCCATGTTCTCGCCAGGACACCGGCACAAACCTGTTTTTTTTTTTGCCCCTGGCTGGCAGGGCCAAATGAGGCTCCGAGGTCGCTCTGCCAAAAGGAGCGGGGGTGCTGGTGCACCGGCTGCAGGCAAAGCGTGCCGCCAGGCGGCGCGGCCGAAAGGGCCTACGTAGCAGACCTCCTGAAGCGAGGCTGCTACGATGCTGGGGAAGCCAGCACAAAGCAACTCCTCCAGACGCTCTCAGTGGTGACGCAGAGGCTGGCTGCGATACAGAGAGCTGGTCTTGTTAATTTCGGGAAGGGAAGAGCCCCGGTAGGAAGATTAATCCAAATTATGTTTTAAAAAATCTAGACGCGACGTTCTGTTGCGTAGTTCTGTTCCTTTTCTTTAGGTCTTGTGCATAGACTTCATTTGTCTAAAAAACCGTTTATATTCTCAGCTTCCAGGATGCTCACTGGTAGTTGGCAGACCCTACGCTTAGAACATCCCAAATTAACCCAAATTATGTTTTAAAAGATCTAGACATGTGGTTCTGCGCCTTTTCTTCAGGTCTTGTGCATAGACTCCATTAGGCTGAAAAACTTGCTATATTCTCAGTGTCCAGGAGGCCTATAGTATAGATAGGCGGCAGAGTCTACAGTTAGAACATCCCTGGATCTCAATTATATTTTAGATCTAGACACGTAGTTCTGTTCCTTATCCTCAGGGCTTGTGGATAGATTCCATTTGGCTGAAGGACCTTTCGCATTCTTCGTTTCCAGGATGCCCTGCCCACAGCTAAATATAGACTCAACACATACAACATGTCATGTATGTTTTAAGATACTAGACGCGTGATTCATCGTGGTTCAGCCCCCTAGCTTGAGGGCTTATGCACTAACTCCATTTAGGATTTGACAATTTTTGAGCCCCACATCAACCAAAATTAAACACTACTATTGAAACCTATGATTTTTGACTACCCCCAGTAGGTAACCTACAAATCACCAGAGACCTTTCCCATTGCAGCAAAGACTGCTTGGGATATTGTTCCGGAAGAAAAGGCAATGTGTTTCAGCAGCAGTGAGGGGAGAAAGTGTTCTAAGTGTGGTGTTCACATTGGTATTTGTGTGTATGCCGTGCAGATTTACCAAAGTCACTGAACATGTTCTAAGTATATGGTCTGTTTATGTTCTAAGTATGCAAAAATCAATCGAAATGTTCTAAACATATTTTTTTTGATGTTCTAAGTGCGCACCTAGAACACTGTCCCATGTTCTAAGTATGTGTTCGTTTATGTTTTAAGTACGGGTTTGGAAATCTCGCAAAAATTAATGTTCTAAGTACAAGTCCGTCAGTATAAGTATCTTTTGTAAATGTAAATGTATATTACGTATTATATGTAGATAAGAATATGATATGTAAAATGCATTTGTAAAAATATGTAAAAATACATGGCAAATATATGTGGAAACGTTTATGTTAAAAAATGTATGTAGAAAATATATGTAAAAATGCATATTGTATATGTATCTGTATATGTACATGTATATGTAGATGTACGTGTACATGTATATGTATATGTGCAGCGTGCATGCCTCTCTTGCAGATTGCTGAGCCCATCATGACTTTACGAGGTTAACCCTTCTGTCCCTTGAAATTTTCTATTCAGTGCTGGATGTTTAGGCCGAGAAACATCAAGCGCTACTTGGGAACGATGGCCGCCTAGTCCTTTGCGGTCTCTCCGGCTTGTAGATTTGGCCAAAATTGGTGAGTTATGGAGTTATGGACAATTATAATCTCTATGAGTGTATCTGGACATGGGGGACGTTTTAATAGGGGAAAATGATGATTGACCCATGGATGGAATGAGGTATCCCATTTTCAGACAAACCCAAATCGTAAATTATCAGTGGGATAAAGGACCACATGAAAAAGTCAGACGTGGCCATGCCATAGGATTGAATTAAAACAATTTGGCGAACAGGAAAACCAATGAACATAGCCTTAACCAGGGGAAGACTTGCTGGATCCATGTCTTGCCTTCTTTGGAACCTGGGGGTCAAACCTTGGCCGGTTGCCATTTGGGTATGTGTCAAATTTCGCAGCCATGACGAAGGAGAAAACTTGATTTATTCGCTTCCGTGCTTGCAGCCATCCCATTCCAAGTGTATTTTCCCCAATTTTAATTAGCCAATGGAGAGCCCGAATGTGTTAAGCAAGAATCATTGGTTTGATTCTTTCAAGAAATTTTGGAGAGAATCTTGTTAAATACTCTTAAATCCCATTAAATTAATTAAATCCCTTGAATCTTCGTTTCTTAAGCTTTTCCACGAGCAAGTCTTCCGCTCGTGCCATGGCAGGCTACTCCTCCGGAGGTCACGTGGCTTCTCTGTACGGCCTGGAGCAATGCGTGGTCCCAACCAATGGCCAGGGTCCTGGCTCCACCATGCCATGGTGAGGAAAATCATCTAGTGAAACTGACCATAAAACATGGGAGGTTTTCCGATTTGAGACAAGACTAGTGGTATTCATGCCCAGGCCAAAGATCAAGGGTTGGGGGGTTGTGATATCCCAGAAACATGATTTACAATCGACATCTTTGGGGTTTTCCAACCTTTTTTCGGTCAGTGTAAGGTAAACGCCGCTTTGAAGCTGTGGTCTTGGTCTCAGGCGCGGCAATTGGGTTTGGGGCAATCATTCCTCTTTTGAGACGAATGTATTCATATATCTCAGACAACCCAAAAAACATCTAAATGAATAAATGAATCAATAGACAGTAAAACAAGTAAATACTTCACTAATCAAAAACAATAAACGCCTAGCGATCGAACGAAGGAACGAACGAACGAATGAACTGACAAACGGACGAACGAAGGAACGAACTAACTGGCAAGCTAACTGACAAACTAACTGACAAACTAACTGACAAACTAACTGACAAACTAACTGACAAACTAACTGACAAACTACCTAACTGACTAACTAACTAACTAACTAACTTTCTTACTTACTGACTGACTTACTGACTGACTTACTTAGTTACTTAGTTACTTAGGTTCTTAGTTACTTAGTTACTTAGTTACTTACTTTCTTAATTACTTTACTTACTTACTTAGTTACTTAGTTACTTAGTTACTTACTTACTTATTTACTTACTTACTTACCTATTTACTTAGTTGCTTAGTTATTTAGGTTCTTAGTTACTTAGTTACTTAGTTACTTTCTTAATTACTTTGTTACTTTGTTACTTAGTTACTTAGTTCCTTGGTTACTTAGTTACTTTCTTACTTACTGACTTACTTACTTTACTTTACTTTGCTTTGCTTTACTTTACTTTACTTAACTTAACTGAACTTTACTTACTTACTTTCTTACTTACGTACGTACTTACTTACTTACTTAGTTAGTTAGTTAGTTACTTACTTAGTTAGTTAGTTAGTTACTTACTTTCTTACTTACGTACGTACTTACTTACTTACTTAGTTACTTGCTTACTTACTTACTTACTTACTTACTTACTTACTTACTTAGATACTTACTTACTTAGTTACTTACTTACTTACTTACTTACTTACTTGCTTACTTACTTAGTAGAAAACTTCAGTAAACCAATCACAAATCAGCAACACAAATTAGCAAACTAATTCAACAAATGAAAAGATGAATTAGCAAAACATATTAAACAAGTATTAATTAGATATTGTACATGACTAGCTAGTTAGTTCAATAAATGCATACATAAATAATACAACTACATATACCGTCATCATATATCCCAATCCCTGGGGTTTCATCGTGATATCCGCCAAGTGAGGGATTTTTTCCGCCAGGCATCTACGACTTGCGGACCGCGAGCTGGGAGGGCGTCAAGCGATTTCTGGCTCCGATCCACAACATGCTCTACGGAGAGCCAAACTCAGCGTATGCGCTGGGTTGGACATTGCTATGGCAGAATAGTGGCACCTGATATTCCACTTGTTGACATATAGCATGACATATAGCATCTATCAGCATCCCAATTGGAGAAAATGCTGATAGGTGCTATATGTCATGGCGGTATCTGGCTGCTCAGAATGTCATGTGATTCCATCTCCTGCGAAATCATGTTTTCTTGGGGTGCTTTATATGAAAGGGGCCTTGGATTCGTATCATATTGTTGGTTAGGAATGTCCCATTAAAGCCCATCAAATTCCATTTTATGCCTTTTTCTGGATGCTAAAATCCCACATTATCATATTGTGGTTGGTTCTTAAAATGTATCATTGTATCATATTACATCTGTTTTTTGTTGATTAAATCACCAACTATCAACCAACTATCGTTGAGATTCCTTGGGTCACCGCACACTCCTTGCCGCCAAGGACATCATTGCTGCCGACTCCGATGCGAAGCGCGCTCAGGTGTCGCCGGCCGCAACTCGGAACCAACCAGAAGGTGTTGGCGCTGTTCAAAACGCTTGTTGGTTGATAAATATAAGGGATCATACGAACCAAAATATTGAGGATGATTAAAATCCATGAGTGGGGAATCCCATTTAACACGAAGTAAACACATGCTTTCATATGGGGAAGATGTCACTCCCAAAAATGGTGAAAGGGATTTATGGGGCATATATGTTTGTATGTTGGTTGTGATATACTTATGTTGATGTTCAATGTTTGTTCGTTGGTGTTAATGTTTCTTGCGATGGTTCCGGGGCAGATTTTGACTGAACGCTTTTCGGGCATGATCGTCGCCCGCTTCAAAAACCAAAAATCACGATTCAGGATTCAGAAACCAAAATGTACGATTCAGAAACCAAAATGACAGCAACCAAAACTGAAGCGATTCAGAAAAAAAAACGTACCAATTCAGAAACCCAGAAAAGAACGCGATTCAGAAACCAAAAAGTACGATTCAACATGTACGATTCAGAAACCAAAATTCGATTTAGAAACCAGCACTTGGCTGCTACCCCCTCTGACCACTATGTTGCATTTTGAACATCACAAGAGATCAAAACCCCGCCAGCACCCCTCTGACCACTATGTTGCTTTTGGAACTTCGCAAGAGATCAACACCCTGCCACCCCTCTGACCACTAGGTTGCATCTTGAACTTCACAAGAGATCAAAACTCCTCTGTCCCCCTCTAAACATGATGTTGTATCTTGAACTTCACAAGCAAATCCAGGACGAGACATGATATGATGGCCGATGAGAAATATAAAGCAAAAGCGCAGCAGTGACCTGCAGTGGGCATGTTTTGGTTTCCTGTCTAGACTTTTTGGTTTCCGAAGAATCCTTGGTTTCCGAAGAAAGGTCTTTTGGTTTCCGAATAAGCCTTGGTTTCCGAAGAATCCTTTTTGGCTTCCAAATAATTTTGTAACCTTTGGTCATTTTATATTTCAGTTGTGTTTCTTCTTTTGGGGTTTCCTTTGTCACCTTGTCTGGACGCAGCACCACTTCCCTCTGCCCTGTCCTCATCGGCTTCATGATTCCCATCTGGAGTTTGATACATTGGTCTGCTGACTTGATGATATGTCGGGCTCAGAAGATACATTGGTTTGTACATGTCTGAGTATCAGTGTTTGGCACGCATCCTTCTTTGGCAAGCAGCTTCAGAGATGCAATCAAAACGTGCACGATTCACATTCACCGCAGCAGTGCTCAAGTGTGAGTGTCAGAAGTCACTACCAGTAGTACCGCACAAGGCGGTGGCGGAAGTTTCAAAAATAGGAAACCTATAGGAGCGGTTGGTTGTTGTGAATCACGGATGGCAGAGCGAAGCCACTGATGGACCGAAAGGTGCTTGAGGTCTCCTCTCTTTCTCTCTCTCTCTCTCTATCTGACTATCTATCTATCTACCTATCTATCTATCTATCTATCTGTCTATCTATCTATCTATCTATCTGTCTGTCTGTCTACCTATCTATCTATCTATCTATCTATCTCTCTCTCTCTCTCTGTCTGTCTGTCTGTCTGGCTGCCTGCCTGCCTGTCTGTCTCTGTCTGTCTGTCTGTCTGTCTGTCTGTCTATCTGCAAGCTTGAAAACGAGGCTATTCTGCGAGACTTCCCCAGTTGTGAACTTGACAACATCAGAAACGCAGCAATTCAGCGAGACTCCATTCTGACTTCGAAATGTGCTTCGCGCCACAACACCATACACTTTTCGACATCTCAACTTCAAAAAGTGCTCCGAACGTGAGGTGCTTTTAGCTTTTTCACTTGCAAATGTGCTTTGCGCCACAACGGCGTGCAATTTTTCATCTCGCATTTGGCCAGCTGGCTCCGCACGTCGCTTTAGCAAGCCTACTTTTCGACCCTCCCGAGCCACAAATCATTGGAAAAACACAGTGTTTTGCGACTTTCCTACCTTTTCGCAAACCTGGATCTTCTTTCTTCTGAGACTTTCTCTTTTGTGATCTTCTTTCTTCTTCTCTTCTCTTCTCTTCTCTTCTCTGACTCTTCCCACCTCTGCTTTTCATCTGTCCATATTGTCGGAAGTTTGAGTTCTAAACTTCCTTCGATGATTATTTGTAAGGAAAAGCCGTGTTAGGCCACAGTCTTTTTGTTAGCTGTCTCATTGCCAAATCCTCTCAGCCCTTTCTTACAAGCAACCCATGAAATGATGAAATGTCAAACTAGCTGTGTTGCCAACGCACAATAAGCCGCGCCCTAAGAGAAACAAGAACCAAGAGAAAGAGGAGCAGAGGGCGTTTCCCTCCACAAATGTTCAGAAGTGTGATTGAGAATGGCTTAATCGATTCAAAGCGGCCTTGGTGACGCTTGTCTTCGGCCCAAAAGAGACTTGGGACAAAGAATGCGCGCCTAAAAACGAATCTCAGCTATCTCCATAATTCTCCCTACATGTATGCATCATAGTTATATTACACGTAGGTATGCATACAAATAGAAATTAGAAATATATAAACACATAAATGCATAAATCAACGAGTCAATATTCGCAAAAAAATGCAAACAAATAAATCAGTATTTGTATATATATATATACATACGCATTCGTATACAAATAGAGACTTAAATAGACAGACGCATGAACCAATAGATATTTGAAAGTACACATAGATAAAAGTAAACACGGATATAGGTAACTCATATAGACAAATAAATAATCAAAAACATAGAGACATAAATAGATTAATTCATTAATTTATTTTAAATAAATAATCAAATGAAGAATGAAGAGGTAAATAAATAAAAAATCCAAATATACATACATACATACATACATACATACATACATGCGCAAAACCAATGTCTCCCTGTCGCCTCAAACGACATGATGCGTCCATTGGTTCCTGGAGAAAGTAAAGGGCGTAGCACCAAGAACGTGTTACAATTTCCTGGAGCAAGTTCAAAGCGTAGCATCATGAGTGTGCTTTAGGTTCTTCGAGGAAATTCCAACCAACAAAGATTTATAGAAAGAAAAAACATTGGAAAACATTGAAAAAAAAACCACGTCCAATACATCGAAATGCGGCGAGACTGTCCTGCCCCTTGCAGCGAAAATGAAAATATCATATAGTAATATATATATATATACACACCTTGCGACTGCACGGTATTGGTTGTATGCGAAATAAATGATTCCGAACAAAAATCATAAAAGTAGATGAAATCTGCATGACAGCTGCGTGAATCGCTGTGGGCCAGCCAATTTTGACACAGACTCTTCTTTTGGTTGAGTTGGATCCTTTTTTTGGTTTGGTCCAACCCCGCCATGTTTGTTGGTTCAACCTCTTTTGTGACAGTAAACCTTCCCAATCGAATTCAAGACTTGTTTCTCATCGCTAAACCCAATCATTGCTTGTGGAGATTTCAATTTTTGCACGCCATTTCCATGTTTAATGAAACCCCCGTTTCTGGGAGTAAAACCGTATTTGTCCCGATGAAAAATCCACATGGCATCCCACGAACCAAGAGCATGTGGACCTGGCCCAACAGTCTCCACATGACTGGTAACACTCCCGTCTCCGGCTCAACCACCGGGTCGAACTTCTTGGTTGCCCCTTCTTCGCCTTCCACCTCTACACCTTCCATCCCACCGCCAGATGTGGTGCCCGGGGGTGCTGAAGGAGGGGCCCCAAGCAGGAAACCAACGACCAACACCGTACCTTAAACCGTGGCAAAGCTTCTGTTCCAGCCAAGTTCTGATCATGATGCTGTCTCCAGGAAGTTGCAACAGGCTCTTGACGCTACACGCGGAACTTTCTCACTTTCTCCAGGAAGTTGTAACATGCTCTTGATGCTATGCTCTAAACTTTCTCCAGGAAGCTGCAACACGCTTTTGATCCTTGCCCGGGTACTTAAACGCAGCCGTGAACTTAGGCAGTTCTGCAAACGAAACAGCAAAAGGATCTGGATCCAGACTGTGCTTGGTGGGTCCTGAATGCCAAGAAGGATACGCCAGGGCCATGGGGGTGGGGTGGTCTCCGAAGATTTGCGTCGCCAGCAAGGTGAAAGGAAGTGTAGACAAAGGTTCATTGAATTCAAACATGCGCTAGATTCAGTGGTTTCGTGTGGATGATGTTCATTTTGAAGGTGTTGATAATATGCAGGTTTCCTAAGTCAAAGGGGTACCCCCGCATCATCCAGTCATTAGAGCATTTTAGTATACATTGAAACCAATGGTGACTTGGCGATCCCCAATTAAAAAAAACCCTCATATATCAACATCCAGCGTTATACGGCGCATACTTCAGCCCACAGCAAGGAGCTCATGGGTCTTCCGATCTTTGAAGAGATCCTCTTTGACAGTGGGGCATGTCGGTGGGATTCGAATCAATGGGCTGGTTTAAGGGAAAATCTATAGGAAACCAAAGTTTTTACCACGAAATATACCGGTTTCCGGCAGATTTTGCCTGCAAACAATTCTGGGAGAGAAACGTCAACAGGAACTTTGCAGATGTCATTTGACCCCCCGGTCTCTTGATGCAGTCAGTATTTGTGTGCGGAAATCATCCTCTCCCCCAAAGACGGAACATCGCCAAACGAACTTTGTGGTATAGTGCTGGCCCTATTCATTTAGGTGGCTCACACGGGGGACATCTAACATCAAAGATATTAGCTACATATCCCGATTTCCAGATAGTTAACGCATGTCAAACCGTTGTTTTTGTTTTTTTTGATCAGGTTACAGAATGTCAAATCATGTTTTTGATGTTTAAACTTTAAACCATGATTTTTTGATGCTTTGTGCATTTGTGCTTGCCACGCGTCGCCATCCGTCGCCATGCGTGGAAAAAATGTGGCATGGTTTTCAGGTTCCACATTGGTGGCAGGGCTCAAGGCCAAAGGTGCCACCGTGAAGTAGCTCGGTACAGAAGTGGCTGCGTGTTTGGGTGGTGAGTTTTTTTCCCCACCAAAGAATCATGGGAATTCAACCCCCAGGGCTCTAAGAGATGGTTAAGATTCACCCTTAAAATCGCAGCTGTTGGTGGATAAGATTCGCCCTGAACTTTACCCAAATGGCCCAGTTTTGATCTGTAGAAAGTTTTTTTTTCATCATTCCTGGGGGCGCATCCCAGTTAAGTGTGTAATCAACTATCAACCCATATACCGTATATCCATATATATATATATCCCACATATTATATTAGCTGGTCTATAACAGGGTTGTCACTGACTTACTAAATAGGGTGCATATCAAAGTAGGACAGTTATAGTGAAGCCTCCAAAAGTAGACCATGTTATGTAAACCGACAGTATTTCTGAGGCGAGCGGAGTGCGGCTACAATCATTGGCTGCTGGTTTGTGACCTCAGGAAGTCTCTTTGTGTATTGCTTGGGGTCTTGTTGGGGATTAACATCTAAGAAACTATATGAAACTATATAGTTCCTTGGCTGAATCGAACTCCCAGTTTCTGAATACAATCGTGCAGTTTCCGGTTATACCCCGGTCAGGCCCAAAATGGAAGATGCCCTCGAGAGCAACAAATAGCTTCAGATCTTGAATGGTTTCGGGCATGAAAATGACACTGAATCAGTAATCAGTAACAGTCCCAGCTCCGGTGCAAATTTTATTTATTTTGGACCTTGGGTCATGGCAATGCAGAATTTTGGCAAACTTTGGGTCTACTGTTTGAGTATCTCGTCTAAAGCGGAAAATGGCGGAAAATGGGAAAATGGTGGTATCTCGGGGTTCCCAGACTTTTTCGGCTCAGCACCAGTTTTGGGCCCTGAGGTGTTTGGTTTTCCGTCCTTCGCTGCTTCGTTCTGCGAGGGATTGTCATAGCTTAGACAAAAAGGTGCTGTTCAGGATCTCAGCTTCTGAAAGTTGGGTTGTACCTGTAACAAATTGGGAGCAATCTATGTGGTGTTGCAAGGGTAAATCATGGATACATGGTGGACTTTCTGTTGATTTTTTTCCCTCAGAAGGTACCTGAGAAACTGAGAGAACTCGCACACACACGCACACATTCTGCCAGAGGTAGGTGTAAGGGCACAAGGTGGTGCAACCATGAAGTGAGGCTTGCACAAACAACTGCTCTCAGGAGTGCGCAAAGGGCTGTACCGCCTGTGACATTTTGGCTTGGAACATACCCCACATCATCTCGAATAGCTGCAGTACTCAGTAGGATATTTCAGATGATTTGCAACGGCTGGAATGGCAAACAGAAAAAAGATGATCGTCAAGTTATTGTACACAGGCTTTGATCAGACTGCTGGGTCTAGGAGTCATCCATTCTCACCAGGCAAGACTTGTCCAGCGGTTTGCGCCAGGCATCCCACTAGAATCATCGGTAAATATCGGGGGAAGATCGGGGAAATGCTCCCGCTTCGGACATGGTCAGCCGGCAGCCGAAAAAAAGCTTTGATCCGCCACAGAGATTCCCATCTTGGCATGGGCCTGGTATGTCAGTGGTTCGCCTATTGGCATGGACAGCTTTGGAACGGGCCCCAGATGCGCACTGCATCGCTGGGAGATTGGGACCTGTGTCTCAACCTTCAGGTTGTTGAGATGGGTTCGTCTATCAATGGGGGCTTCCGGGACCTGAAAATCATCAGTTTTTCTTCGGGAAAATGATGATTAACCTTCAAATTTTGGGATACCCGTGGATACCCAAGTTTCAGACGAACCTAGATAAGTTTTCCCAGAGTTGCTCAGGATTCTGGAAATAGATGAAACTATGTTCTTGATATTTTTGGTCGCTTGGGTGCGACAGTTTGGTTGGAAACTTGGGGTGATCGCCCTGCTCAAGTATATAGTATAGTCACAGTATAGTGGTTCACAACCCTATTTGAGGGACAAAAATTGGGAGACTTGTCACTTGAAGTTTGTTGGAGTTTCCCCTGAAACAATTATGCTTCAGTGGAATTCATGACTTGGACCATGTTTTGCTCATTGTGGTGATTCGCACTAGCCGTGTTCAATTTACCGCTCAGGTCCTTTGCGCAGGCGAGGCGCCACAGGATGTCGGGAGCCTCGAGCTGGTCACCTGCGCAACTTTCATGGTGATCCCCATGAAAGTGGCAAATGGATTGCAAATGGGATATCCACCCATTGGGCACTGATCCCAGTGGCCCTTTAGCCACGCGAAGGCCAAACTTTTGGAGTACGAGGTAAAGGCCTGCAAACACACGTTGCTCCCCAGCTCGTGTGAGCCTCAGTGCGTTGCAGATGATTGGCGTCCCAACTGTTTGCGGATTTCCAAAAAGACACATGGAAGTCCCCAAGAAATTTGCCGTGAGAAGAGGGTTTCCCTGTTGGACGCGATCTTTAAGATGCCAATGGCGACAGCCACGCAGATCAGATCTGGAACTGGAACAGCAGAACCAGTCTGTTTGCTGCAAGGGCTCCGAGCTCACGAAGTCTAGTTTCCCCTCAACAGATCAAACAGATCAAGATATGGGTATGGATCAATACCTATGAAAATACAATTTTTAGAGGGATGAACATCCATAAATCCCAGCTATTTTGATGTGAACAGAAGGGGTACAAGGTTTTGACCCACTGCCATATCCAAGACGCTCTTCCAATGTTTTCCTTCTGACATTTCTTTGTTCACTGCTGTGCCATTGACTTTTGGATGTCGATGTACAAGGTGTCCCAGGTGTCCCAGGTGTCCCAGGTGTCCCAGGTGTCCCAGGTGTCTAAAAAATATGTTGGTAAGGTCACCGTAAGGTCCTGACGAATCTATCCATTTGCGACTTGCCAATCTTGCCATGGCTCCAGCTCAGCGTTTGCACCACTTGCACCACTTGCTGGTACATCTTTGTGCAAGCGAGGAGGAGGAGGAGCATCGAATTCCTTGGCCCACCACTAGCGAGTGCGTGACGGAGGGAGTCAAGGTATTTGTGCCTTGGAAAACGGAAAGATGGGTGAGAAGGTGTCAGATGATTGCTGGAGCTCAAACATCTCTAATTCAGGCTCTTAGAACCCCAATCTGCGCCATGCATAGACGTTGATACCCCCAAAAAGTGCAACCCCAGAACATACATTTCTATTGTTCAAGAACATCATTTCCTCAGTTGAAACGGAGTAAACCCCCACTTTACGGACAAGGAAACATGGGGGTAGGATGTGTTGAAGTCGAAACAATGTGTTTGCAGGTATATCCCCCATTCTAGAAAGCCATAGGAAACGAGGAAAGAAAACGATATTCTCCACCCACCCATGTTGGGGAACATCTTCTATCTTCGATGCTTGAAATGAATGGAAACCAAAAGGGTAAAACCCAATGGATTTGGGCTGGTTCAGATGGAGATATCACGAGGCCTCAAGCTCCTACGATGCTCTGACCTCGCGACCTGAGAAGAAGCATTGGCAATGGAAATATGCCGTCACCTGGAAGCTCTTGGACATTGGACTGTTTTCTTTGGATGCTTTTTGGATGTGTTGGGGATCTTTTGGAGAGGTTTTTGTGAACGTTTTGGGATATTTTTGGTGTGCTTTTGTACCATCCCAATTGTTGTGCACATTTTTGGTGTGCTTGACAGCTTTTGCATATTCCTCGTTGTACAACTGATACAACTGGTATACAGATTCGTTTTTCCAACTCAGGTAACCATCTCCAACGAATCTCAGCAGTTGATCCAGGTGCTGAGCCGTCACTGGATCGTGACGGATGCCACAGGCAAGACTTTTCAGGTGGGGCCCAAGGCCTACGGCGTCGTCGGGCAACAACCCATGTTGAGACCTGGGGAGTCCTTCAGATACACCTCGCTGTGTCCTCTGGCCACGGAACTGGGGACCATGCATGGCAGCTTTGAGATACTGATTCTGGAACCCGTCCAGATGAATGGCCAGCGTTTTCAGGCTGAAATCGGGCGATTTGGTTTGACCCTCAAGGGGGAAGGATGCCATGATGCCCATCGTCATCGGTCAGATCTGAAATGGTGTTCTCTGTGTTTGCTTGTGAGGCCTGAACATCAGCCGCTGTTGCCCGAGCCTTGTAAATGCATACCAGTGTGTGATGGGGGCCCTCAAGGAGGCCCACCTGCCACGATTCATAGACCTGCCGGAGAGTTCCCGCTGGCCGCTTGCAAGTCTTGGGCCCTTCTGCCAACCAGCAGGCGAAATGCTTCTTGGGACAGCACTGCAGCTTGCAAGGCATCGAGGGGGTCAGTGTGATGATGGACGACTAGATCATGCTTCGCACTGATTGTGATTCTGGTCCCATGCTGCTGGGAAGTCCGGGTGATGCTATTGCTTCCCGGACTGACACTTGGAGCTTGAGACGTCTCGGACCGCGAAGCGTCCTGTAGGACGACCCCCAGGGATTGTTTCTGAAGCCGGAGATTTGGCAATGGCGAGGAAAAGGATGGGATGGTCCAAGGCTTAAAGTGCAATGGACAAGCCTCCGGCAGCCTCCTTCTCCCCCTTCTGAATCATCAAGGATCATCCTCCTTACTCATGGCGCACCTGCATAGGCCGCCTAGGCCCTGCAGATGCGAATGTTACCCGATGCTACCCTGTTCAAAAAACCAACCCCAGCCAATCTGATGAATATGCGATAGAGAACCGCTGGAAATAGGGGTAGCCTCGCACTCATGAAAGTGGAAATGGACAACCAAGAAACGATTAAGCCATCGCCAACAAAAACATTCAGATACTGTACATACCGGTAATCAAACGCGGCTGGCAAATCCACCGTTGATCATCGATGAATTTCCCATGAATAGCTCCATTTACCCATGGCAGTTTCCAGCCACGTTTGATTACCAAGTGACGACTTCCCAGGTTGGAAAGCCGTGCCTTTACCACTTACACTGGCGAGGTGGAGAGCACCAGGGCTTGGGTAAAGTCATGGTGATCCAAGTGAAATGCTGGTCGTTTGTCCATTAAATAATGTCCATTATCATATACTGTAATAGTCATTGATAAATGAAATCAAAGAAATCAAAAAAACGATGTAGTTATGACAATTATGAGTCAAATGAACTCATGGGGGGAACTCCTTTCCTCAGCTTTGAGGATCAGCCTGCTGGATGACGATTGCAGCCATGTTGCCCCATGGTTATTGGTCATGCAGACCATACAAGGGACAATTTATAGAATAGCCATGGATTTTGTGGTCAAAAATAACCATAGACCAATCATTATGGAGAATAACCTTAGAAAAATCACCATTGGTTTCTGTAACTTTTGCTTTGAATCACCCCATTGATACGCCACCGATTCGAGCAACCGAGCCAGGTGCAGGTGCACGACGTTTTTGGTCTACCCTCCACTGTCAAGAGGCCAGTAATGCTGTGGAGAGGGTAGGTGAATGGGAAAACAGCAATTGGAATCTTTGCATAAATGGTTTTAATGGGAAAATGATGGGGAGATTTTCCATTGCCATGTAATCATGTAATACAGTTCTGGCCATTTTAGGGAAGGATGCTCTTCACTGAAGTGATATTTTAGGGGATCAATGGGGTTTGATGGACCAGTGGACCAATGGCCTGGGTGAAAGCAACGAAATGGCACTGGATGCGAGTCTTTTTGCGTCTCCTGAAAGTTTCATCCGTCGAAATCCTTCCTTTCTTCGTCTTTCTTCTCATATTATGTTTTTCTTTTTTGAGTTTTTGTTGCACAAGTCTCATGGTTGCCCCGAAAATCTAAGCATCGATTTGGCTATCCGTATCCCGATGATCATTGCGCGCAGGGGTTACCCTTTTGTTTTCAACTGGGAGGCATGTTGTTCGGCTGGATGTCGCTACAGACTCCTTGCTGACACTGCAGACCGAGGCAGGTTCTTAGTTCATTAGGTTGCATCACATGGGTATGAGTCGAGCGGGGCAGTCTCAAAAGTGGCAGTTTAGATTCAACTATTGTAATTATCCATTTGTTGTGGTGAATGATTTTGACCCTACACATAGCAACAACAGGATTCCGAAAACCGCGAAACATGGCAACATGTTGACAAAATATTGCGGGGCCAGACAAGGGGCCCTTTTTCAAGTCTTGAAAGCAGAAAGCAACTCTTTTTTTATGCGGTAAACCTTCAAAATTACCATGAAAGGGTGGTATAAACTAGTACAAACTAGTATTTTTCCCATGCCCAAATGGTAGTTGTCTATGGCAAATTTCCATAAATTTCCAACCACCAAGATGACTCCAGGTGCACAGAGACACGCCCACCACTTTGGCAGTGGACATCTTTCGCCACCTGGCTGCAACGGTGAAATCGTGGTCCAGCTTCGCAGGTTTTGAGGGCTTAGAATCAACAAGCGGCAACAAGAGATTAGCAGGAAACAAACATACTTACATATATCTTCTATCTAATATATGATATATATATATGATATATGATATATATATACATATAATATAATATAATATAATATAAATATGATATAAATATAATATAGATGCAGACAAGTGTAAAAGTTCAGCATCATTTTCTCTGGAGGCCGTGGAGATTCTGCCAAAGGAGGCACTCGCGTTCTCCTGGGGTCCACCTGGCGAGCTTGAGCGGTGCGTGGGCCTTGGAAAACCATCATTCTTAATAGGTAAATCAACTATTTCTATGGCCATTTTCAATAGCAAACTGTGAAAAAATACCAGAGGGTATATGTTTATGGGAATCATGGAGATAGAATTGAGATCATGGTCATTTTTATCAGGAAAGTGTAGTTGTGCTAGTTGTGGGATTGTAAAAATATGTAGCTCAGTCATATTTGATGGCAAAAAGATATGGTGAAACTTGGCAGTTGAGGCGGTTGTAGCCTTGTGATTCAACTTTCCGCCAGGCGAAATATGCTTGGAGCCGGTGGCAAAGACACCAAGGTGAAAGTTGGGGGCAGAATTGGGATCTGGAAACAAAGATCTGTATAGAAACACAAGTTTTCAGGAAAGGTGCCATCTGAAAACATGGTAGGAGTGGAGTTGGAACCCAGCCTCCTCTTCACTAGATGGAGCTTTGGTCAGTGAATGATTCTGGATGAACGGAAAACGATGGTTGCTGCGGCCGTTTCAGCTTGCTTCAGCCCCGGTTTTCTTGCTAGCCCAGCAGCCATGGCTCGTAGGACGACAAGCCTTGCGCTTGTCCTGCTTGGTGCAGTGGCTGCCTGTGCATCGCTGGCCTTTACCTTGGCTGCTCCATCGAGGCCCATGGCTTCCAACTTGCCACAGCACGCGAGACCTGCCATGCTCGCTGGGCATTTGGCAGATGGCACGCCACTGCTGGGCCCGCGGGGACTGATGCGGCTGGTGAGCTGCAACAAAACGGGCTTGATGTTGATGATGGTTTTCTCGGTGGCCATTTGCTTGTTCACAGCATTGGAGAAACAATTTGTCGGAGAACTGTCGCAGTACTGTTTCATAGCCAAAAACAGGTCGGAGTTCTGGCCTCGCATGCGCAAAGTTATGGTGGTCCTGCTACTGTCACCTCTGTGCAATTGGGCCTACCAGCTCAGCGCTTTGAAGACAAGCAATGATGTCAAGTTCTCGCTCCAGACAGCTGCATTTCCAAGAGTTTTGGACTCGGGTACCTTTCCAGAGGGAGCAGCAGCCTCTTTGTTTACTGGGGAGCTCGACAAGCTTACGAATATATCAGAAAAGTTTTTGCGTGGAGTAGTTGGCTGTGTCGTTTTTTCGTGCTTTATCTGGCGACTGGTACGCAGGGGCAATGCGCGCTTTCAGCGGATCTTTGGGACACTTATGCTCATCGTTGTGGTTGGGGTCGGCATCAGTGTGCTGTTGCAAGGCAAGGTGGGACCAGCAGCACGTGACGCCACAAGGGCATCCAGAGAAGTTGCCAATGTCGTAGTTGCTGAAGTCAACGTGGCAGAGGAAACAAGGGCATACCATGCAACGCTGGAGAGGGCAAAAAAGCTGAAAAAGGTGATGTGGACTGGAATTGAGAAACAACTTGAACACGGCAAGCAGCGGGAGCTGTGGAAAACTCTTGATAGCATGCGACAGAACGGGAACTTGATGGCGATTCACTTCCTCCTTGGCGTTGCTGTCATGGAAGGGGAATTTCCATTTGCAGTTTACCATGCGTCGTTTGTCATATCAATCAACTTGGCATTGTCGCTGCGAGATTTGCTCCAAGGTCTCATTGAAATGAGGGAATGTGGTGAGACCATAAGGACAATAAACCAACTGACTATGGAAACTGCACCAAATCCGATGCCAACCAAGGGAACAACATGCCGACCACACAACAGCTTAAATGTTGTGGATTTATGTCTCAAGAGAAACAACAAGCCCCTATTGCAAGACATCTCATTCAAGGTCGTGCCCAAACAGTTGGTGGCAATTGTAGGCGCAAGCGGTTCTGGAAAAACTACTCTTTTGCGGGCCCTTGCGGGAAGAGAGTCGGAATTCAGTGGCCAGATTCACGGAAGAGGCTCGGTTGCCTTGCTACCACAGGTTGTTCCAATGTTCCCGGACAGCCTGCGGGAGAATGTCGCGGTGGGTCGGAATTTGAGCAATCAGACCATCATCAGCTGTTTGCACCAGGTGAATGCATCGGATCGTGCGCTTGAACAGCATCATTCGTGATGGCCATGGAGATGTCGGAGCCACTTGGCTTCCAAGCGGCGGCGAAAGACAGCGGATAGGCCTGGCGCGTGTGATCTGCAATCCGCCGGAGCTGTTGCTCTTGGACGAGCCCACCAGTGCTTTGGATGTGGAGTTAGAGAAGGACGTTTTCGAAACGATGAAACGCTTGGCAAAGGAGCACAGCATGATGATCCTAATGGTGACGCACCGGGTGACCCTTGCTGAGCAATCCGACCAGGTGATGGTGATGAAAAATGGGAAGATGGTCCAGAAGGGCCAGCATGATGTTTTGAAACGAAATCGGAGTGGTGAGTACTTCAGGTTGCTACAATCTGCGCGATTTTGAAGCCGGAGACAGGGTGCCCTGGGCCCAGACAAATTACTGTTGGAAAGATGGATCATTCAAGTGCAAAACAGTCGATGATGGGCCGATTTCAGAGTCTGTGCGGCGACGGAGCTTTTTGCAGACCAAAGACCAGTCTTCCCGTATTCATGGACCCATGTGAGTGATGCCATTTTCTTGATCAAAAAACGGCGACTTTATGGTGCTTTGAAAGAGTGATAACGTTTCTGCTTTGCTTCTTCCAGCCTTTTCCCAAGACTTTGCGAAGGGCCAAAGACAAGCATGAGGTTTCGCTAGAGTTTTGTCTCATGCTAATGCTCAGCTCTTTTTCATTCTTTGCAAACCTCAGAAGGTGATAGTCATTGCCTTGCAGTGTCAAAGCCAGAAACAAATCCTTCGGTGTGCGAAACATGACCTATTGATGGGATGCTTTCATCGACAGCCAAGCACCCATGGAGGCCTTCCTGCACGGTCTGCTCTCAGGGAAAGATCATCAGGCAGAGTGCGGGAGTAAAACTTACCGTTCCCCAAGTCGTTGTATGTACACATTTGGCAACTTCAAGGACTGACCATTCAAGTTCTTGTTTTGACTTACACCTTAAATCACATCACTTGAGATTCAACATTGATCAAGATAAATCAAGTATATCAACATCCCAAAGTTGTTTCCGACAAGTTCTTTCTGCCCTATTTCCCTTGTTTCGAGCCCATGCGATCTGATCTCCAGGTGGACATTGTCTTTGACCTCGTCTCTATGGATGTGGTCTCCAGTCAGGTGGATTCCAAAGTCTCCGAGGCCGGCGCCATAGTTTTTGCTTGGTGTTTATGTGGTATAATAATCATAACATATACATAATGTATGTGTATAAATATATAATATATAATATATAAATATATAATATACAATATATAATATATAATATATAATATATAATATATTATATATTATATACATAATATATGAATTATGTAATATATATATGTATTATGTAATATATATATATATTATATTATATGTAATATAATATACATATATACACACTATATACACATATAATATATGAACGTATATATATATGTATCATATGTTGTATATATATATATAGGAGTTTGGGGCCTTGGCATTTTTAAGAACTCCCTATGTGATGATTGGCTAGGCCTCAGTCTTTTCTTGGATGGTTGGGTGGATTTTGAGGACGATCCGCCGCCCAAGAATCACTGGATTGGCTTCGGAACATCTAAAGGAATTTCCTTCAGATCTTCCCATCCACCAATTCAGTTGGCAATATTATGCAAGATTTGGTTCATGGGAAGTGTTCCCAATATTCTTCCCAATAGACAGGAATTTCGCAACAAGTATTCCCAAAATGGTTGGTGAGTTTTGGCATTGTGACTGCACAGAAAAATGAGGCGAAGTGCTGGCCCGTGCGCATCGATCTCACAGCAGTGCCGTTGGGAATTCGGGGTGGAAATTGGGATTGGTTAGGGAAGGCTACCCTGGGGAAAACAAACTGAAAAAAAAAACAGCATTATTTTTTTTCAATCACATTACTTTTCCGGATTTCGTCAATTAGAGCATTTCTTAAAATGGGGGGGCCCCTGAGTTTGTGATCCTCGAGTGATTCGTCCTTTTGAATGGGAAACCACATCATTGTTGGGGTCCATTGCTGATGTTATTTTCAAGCGGTGAACAACTACCAGGGTCCCAAAGTTACAACAGCCTGGAAAGATGTGGATCAACATTTTCCCCATGAATGATGGCCATTGGGGGGCTTAATCATTTAATTCTTTATTTCCAGACATCCCCATTTTTTTGGATGGGTCAAAACCTATTATGACCATATTTGGGGGTATGAACATTCACAAAAACCAGCTATTTTAGGGTACCATCCCGGTACCAGGGTTTGACTCATAGCCGCTATCTCCCAAGGGACCGACATTGTCCAATGCGAGGTGCCAGTAGCTCGTGCAGCTTTGCATTGGCCGTCGGTTGAGGGGCCCAGAATGGTTATGACGGTTATGAGTTTATTTGAGCCAGTGAAGATACCGCTGTTGATGGGTTAATACAAGGGTTATACTGCCTGGGTGATTGTAGAGCCAGTGAGCTAACCCACAATAGGGAAACCTATGAACCAACTAGTATAACGGGAGGGGCATTTTTCATGGCTCGCCTATGTGCGAAAAGTCCAACCAGCTACGAGCCAAAGCTGTCGATCAGCCCGAGGTGTGTCCCTCGGAAGATCGTTTGCCGAAGCCCATTGGGTCCAATGCCTGTCGCCTCGGCTGGGGGTCGAAGGGTGTTAGGACCTGTGCAGCAAAGTGCGGCTTTGGAGATGGCTTGGAAATGGGGGGGTACCTGATTTTCTATTCTGGGTATCAAACTCTTTTTTTTTTGGACAGAAGCAATTGGGTCATACCCTTTGGAACTTCACTGCGCTTTTGGCTGAGGCAGTCGTGCTTGGCGACCGTGGTCTCGAGTTTTCAGGCCATGTGGATGATTTGGGTATCATTTCATCACTTAGCCGTTTGGGTTTGTCCAAATATACCAAACTCCAGTGGTTAGTCATCACATTAATAGCACTTTTTGGGGGGTGCCCGGTCTGCCATTTCCATTTCCTGTTTGATTTGGCTGGTAAAATCCAAGTTTCAGGGATTCCCCTTAAATTTTTGCCTTCAATCACTCCATAGAACCTCGTACTTGTTAAATCTCAGATCCTGGTTGTGACATCATGCAACTTCCACATTTTTCGGCCAACTCATTGTTCAACTCATGTTTGAAATCACCATTTTATCATATTTTATCCATTTTCGTGGGTTAAACTCACCATTTTTCGAACCTCAAAATCCCCACGTCGTGGATCCGGGTCAACCATGGTCAACCCAGGCGGCGCGTCGCACTTCGCGTATCGCTTCGCAGAGGAACGGCCCTGGACGGCCTTTCAGAAGCCGTTGTGGAGCAGCACCTTGGAGGTGCTTCCGTTGGACAATTGGACAACAAAAAGAATAGGCTGCAGTCACTGCAGTCGACATTTGGAGAAGCCTTTCAGATGTGGAAAATGTGGAAATGTGTGGCGTTGGAAAGTGTGGCCAGGTGCCACCCAGGCTACATCGCTTCGTTCGCTTCTTTATGCGCGTCTCCTTTCGATTTGCCAGCGGGCCCCTTCAGGCTGGAGGGAGAATGGCATGGGCTTCCCCAAACTTGCCGTGATGGCCCCGGCATGTACATATATACATACGTGTAGTATATATATATACACACACTATACATACATATGTATCTGTCTGTATATTATGTACTGTATGTATGTATGTGTATATATATATTATAGATATATGTATATGTCGATGTATATGTAAATGTGACTAAGGGCACAAATGACCACAATCAAAAGGGTTACCAGTTACCTGCTAGTTTTCTTACTCCAGTTGTGAGTAGAAACTCATCAGTTTCTGCACATTGTGTAGTCCTCTCAGTTTCTGTACCTTCCCAATAATCACGAAAGGTAGCCTAGGCTACCTGAGTTCTATGTAGTTTAGTACTAGTTTAGTACTGGGGGAGGTGGCTGCTCCTTTCCCGGAAATTGAGACCCGAGAGTCACGAACGGAGACTTAGGGGGGGGGGGCCCCCCCCCCCCCCCCCCCCCCCCCC
>Ga0126342_10004807_pt1 | contig 23253 bp, 21 predicted proteins | sample Cyp1metagenome_FD_92528 | JGI IMG/M metagenome (GOLD analysis project Ga0126342, IMG submission 92528) | Coral microbial communities from Lord Howe Island, Old Settlement Bay, Australia - Cyphastrea 1 metagenome | ecosystem: Host-associated > Invertebrates > Cnidaria > Coral ...
GTTTCAAGGTACCACTCACAAAGAAGAACCAACTCCTATACATGCACCTGGAACTCGCACCCCTTGAGCAAGGCTACAACCTGGTCATCAGAAACACACCAAAAGGACAAGCAGCAATGATTGCACCGACACATGGCCTTACACCGTCTGGACCACGTGTACAACAAGGAGGAAAAAACAACTATTGGAAGTACAACGAGCAAGGGTACCTGGTTGGAGTACACAAGCGAGGCAGGAAAGCAATGTTCACACCAGGCCACGGCAAGCAATCTACATGTCCAGCACCCTTGGACAGGTTTGACAACTACAGAAGAACAGGTATCCACGGAGAACAGCAGGAGCCCCTTGTACTGGAGGATCAGCACAAAACTTGACGAAGGAAAAGAGGAACAGAGAGCCTACAGGAGGCCTTTGGCAAGGAGAAACATGGTTCAGGATACTTCCTAAACAAAAGGAAGGTACAACGAGGATCCAGCAGGAGCAAGCACAGAGCAAGCACAGAGCAAGCAAAGCACTAGCACACCAGTGCTTATGAGGCATACAGGCAAGCAACCTGAAAAGGAGACAACACTTTCACCACCAGAGAAAGTGCAACGCACAACAGACTATTGGATCAGAGAAGAAAGACATTGGAAGAGAGTACATGTGATACCCAGAACAGAATTCTACGTACCAACTCCTGAAGACACTGGACCAGACATCAACAAGTTTCTACCAACACGATACACAAACATACACTCCGAGCACAACATCAGGAGAATTGAAGACGAACACTGGACAGGATCCACAAGCTTTGAAGAAAGCATGGAGTACAGTGATCACTGAAGACGATACACCTCAAATGGCAACACAAGCAAAGGCAATGACAATGCCAACGCAATCGACACCACAGGAAATACAGGAACGCAACATCACACACATTCTGCGTACAAGCAAAAGGCAGGCAAGCAAATCACCCGAAGCAGACATCGCGGCAGCCAATCGTACAAGTTGATTTCACCTACATCACCAGTTCCGGTGACAAGTTTCACACACCGGTACTTACAGAAATCGACATACAAACAGGCATGGCAATGGCAGCAGTGATTACAGGCAAGCACAATCAGTTCAGCTACGCGCAGACCTGTTTACAAGCATTCCTTTTGAAGTGTGGCCGAACAGAAGGCATTCTACAAAGCGACAAGGAGGAGTACCTGATAGCATTACTCAAAGCAACAGCCAAAGCATGTGGCAACATGGCAGTACGCTTTTCGCCTGCGTACAGAAAGGTACTACCGTACACTGACAGGACAAATCAGAAAACTCAGAGAACAGGTACAGCAGAACTACAACATACAAATCCCCACAGACCATCCACTGATGGCATGGGCAGTACGACACTCAGCATACCTGATCAACAGGTTTCTCATCAGAGCTGGTGGGCACACAAGCTATCAAGCACAATGGGGACGTACACACAACACAGCCCTGTGTGAATTTGGGGAAACTGTAATGTACATGGTCCTTACACTCCAACAACGACCAAACTTGGAGCCAAGGTTCTTCAGAGGTACTTGGCTAGGAAAGTGTACATCAACAGGTGAATCATGGTGAATCCTTCGTAGGTGTTGCAGGCAGAGTGGTACGAGCACGTACAGTGAGGAGAGTCGCAGGAGAAGCAAGGTACGACAAACAAATGCTAGGAACAGTGAAAGGTACACCGTGGAACCCTTCATCACCACTTGGATTCCAACCAGCTTTTCTACTACCACCACTGCCAGCACCACAGGCAAGTACAGAACAAGCACAGCAGGCAGAGACAACCAACCAACATGGCCAAGCTTCGTCGCAGGACAGGACAACTGTTCCTGCAGCCAGGCCTATACACAACAACGTGATGACACGACACCAGCATCAACAGATGAGGCACAGGCAAAGAAGGCAAGAACAGAAGACACAAAGAAACAGAAAACAGGAGGAGAACTAACATCGACTACCCACACTACGATGAGACTGGGTACTTCACCAACACCGGTCAGCAGACCACCCACTACAAGCAGGTCACTGGATGACCAGATACATGAAGGTAGCGCAAGCAAAAGTAGGAAAGAAACCACCCAACAACAAGCAGCTACAAGACCAGGGGAATCAGGAGAGCAAGCAAAGAAACCACAAATAAGGATCAACGCAGTGACAGTACAACTCAAGAGCGGAAAGAAGATTGCAACGGCAACAAGCGAGGATGCGCAAGAAGTACGAGCATAACAAAGACTCCTGGAGCCACACATCTACAACAATGAAGGCTTCGATGCAGATAAGCTCAAGGAAGGTATGCAAAAGGAAACGGAATCAATGAGAACACAGAAGGTGTACGAAGAGATTGACATTACAAAGGTCACACCACAAGAGCGACAAGAACTGGACCTCGACAACATCATCGTGTGCAGCTGGAGGTACGAGCAAGGATTGTAGCCAAAGGATACACAGAACACATCGAAGACCAGGATGATGTGTACGCAAGCACACCACTGTTTGTAGTGCTCAGGATACTACTGGCTTTGAGCATGGCTAGAGGTTGGATTGTACAAGTGGGTGACATATCCACAGCATTCCTACATGGAGTGGCAGCATTGGCAGGCCTAGTACTTCGCCCTCCTAAAGAGTACTACACCAACCCCAACATCCTGTGGGGACTACACAAAGCCATGTACGGCTTGGAACACCTGGCCAAGGTTTTACAGACCTCGGTCTCAAACGACTACAGTCGGAGCCCAACGTCTACACCAACCGCAATGTGTACATCACGGTCTACGTGGACGCCCTCTTGTTCATCGGTGAACCTGAGGAGGTCACACGTATCTTCAAGGAGATACAGACCAAGATGTTACTGCGACACACAGGCACTTGTACAACAGGCAAGACAGTCGACTTCCTTGGTCGCCGAATTACAAACAAAGGAGACCACTTTGAAATCCACTCCACGGCAGCTACACCAACGACATACTACAAGAAGCCCACCTACTCAAGGCGACACCAGCAGTTAGCTACACCAGGAGCAACAACTTCCACATCCACACCTGAACAGGAGGAGCTACTCGACAAGCAAAAGACATGCCCAATACAGACGCTTGGTCGGAAAGCTACAATGGCCCTCATACACACGACCTGACCTGAGCTTTGCAGTAAAGCAGTTGGCTCGCTGCTTACAGCAACCTACAGTTCGGGACAAGCAGCGTCTCCGACACTGCCTACGCTATCTGGCAGGCACAGCAACTCACAAATTTGTGATACAACCAGCAATACAACTCACTTCAACAAACAAGGAACCACTTGACCTGAACGTGCACATGGACGCCGATTGGGCCGGCTGTCACCTTACACGAGAGAGCACAACAGGTTTCGTGATTCAATTCTTGGGTGCAACAGTGCCCTTTGGATCCCGTACACAAGCAGTCGTAGCACTCTCATCAGCAGAGAGTGAGTTCTACGCCATTGGCACAAGAGCAACAGAAGCACTACACCTCAAGAATTTCCATGGAGAAGTTCTTACAAGCAAAATCAATCTCAAGATACACACGGACAGCTCGTCCGGCACGCATCGGAGTCTCCAAGAGAGGCAAACACATTGAACTGAGGTACATGTTCATCCAACACCTCATCCACGACTGTATCCTTGTGATACACAAGATCAACACCAAGCACAATCCAGCTGATATACTGACAAAGTATGTTACAAGAGAAGTGCTACAATGGCACTTGTACCAAGCGGGCATACGTCCGCCAGAGAGCTGAGGAGAGATACAGCTGCAACAGTTTCACCATGGTAGCTGAGGAGAGATACAGCTACAGAGGTTCAACCAGATAGCTGAGGAGCTACACAGCTAACGCCGTTTCACACACCAGCAAATAAGCATGCATGTATGAATACATGCCTGCAGCATGCGGAGTTTGACGTGCACACGTTTCACGACCTCAAGACATACACGTTCATTCGTCACCTTTGTCATTTTCACCTCGCCATCTGAGTCACGGTGTTTAACGAGTACATGGGGACTACATGATACAGTCTAGGACTTTCATGTCTCCACGTTTAAGTTTTCGAGTACATGATCACTACGTAAGTTTGAGATGTACAAGATGCTTCCTGAGAATTTGTACAACTTTGTTTGCTGCATGGATACAGTTTGAATTTCGCTGGCCGTGCCGTCCGTCCTAGCGGTACAAGCCCCAGCGTCAGGCACAGGACTGAACAGTCTCAGTATACATGGCTCAGCGCTGGAACTGCGGTGAGGTGCAGCCCTACTCGTCGTTGTGGGCCCCCCACCGACTAAGGAGAGATGGAACAGTCTCTCGAGGTGGAGCCGGTACATGTGTACCAACGTACATGGGAAGAAACCGTGAAACATGCCGAGGCACAGGGTGTGAAGTACATGTTTGTGGCAACGACTCAGCAGGAGTACAACGCCCAGTCGATCGACGATGGCACTTTGCCAACCGCCCAACATACTCACCACAACACAGGATTTACATCCTGGCACTGCAGCTTTCACGATGCTGCGATCTACATGCTGTGGTGCATTGCGACAGGAGTCGTGGCATACACGCCGTCTTCTACATGGTGATGTTTGTACCCCATACACACAAGGTTCTCACCAATGTGTACCATGGCTGGGGCAAAGCTTTCAACAGAAGAGGCTTTCTCAGCCTGATGTACCAGGGTGAACCTGCGTACATGTTCCACGCTACGGAGCATGGATCGCAGCGAGTGCTCAGGATCCGCGCCAACTGGATGCAAATTCTTCAGCGCTACAGCTTTACCAATGGGTACACCTGGACCCAACATGTGCCTTTGAATGTGCGTACAGTGATCAACAGGCCCGGCACTGACCCTCAACATGCTGGCCTTTCATCGAGTCTGTACCACTCTGGTACGGCACTGGCATGACACATGCAGATGATTTACAGAGGGCGCTGCTACATTACACAGCTCAATTCACTGTACATTTGAAAAGGCAATTCAATGAGGCAGAGAACTTGGGATCTCAACAGATGAGGGATAAAGTGGCAGCCATGGCTGCAGCTCCAGCCACTACAGCCACCTGAACTACATTCGCTGCCATGGACACTGCGGCTGATGAGACTACAGCTGAAAATCCCTGAAGTACAGGAACTGAGAGCTGAGGGGAATTACAATTAGTGAAGCGCTGTTGATACATGATGTTGATACATGCGAGTAGCTGGTGCAGATTTTGTACGCTATATCTAGACAGTACACCACAGTACATGTACGCATTCACTTTGGGGCCTCAAGGTACAGTACGACCCAAGTTGGGCGTACATACTAGTTGGCTGAGATTGTAAAAGTTAATACAGTTGCATTTCAACATTTGGTGGTGCTTGTGTCCAGTACATGCGTGTGTCGAGAGGGGGTGTTAAATACAGACGCCGCCATGCATGTATATGTTGTGTACAGTTGTGTATATCTGGAGTTGGTACATACCTGGCTTGGTACATTCATGACTTGGCTCAATACAGGGCCCTTGAGCGTACACAGTCAAAAGTGCAGCTCATGGTAGAGCTGCTGGGCTACAGGGAGATTGTCAGTACAGAGTGAGAGACAGTTCAACTGAGTTTTACAATCATCATCATCGTCATCATCATCAGAATCGGTCGTGAAGTGTCTCCAATTCAGGTAGTAGAAAATAGTATAATGTGCCTTATGACGCTTTTGCGACGGCAAAGACTTCATGGAATCAACTTGTTTCAAAGAAGAGGTGACATCATGCATGTTCTTCCTACTAGAGGGGAAAGTGTTGTTGGTGCAAGGCCTCAAAGTGAAGCAGAGCCACAAGAACAAGTGAACCTTGGTTGAAGTGGCGGAAAAAAACATGAAAAAAAAACACTTAAAAATTGCGTCATTGAGCAGTAGCTTTCGCTAATAAAGTGTCACAGTTTCTCATAGTCATAATCACAATCGGTACCAGTGCGGTATGGCCGAAATGGAAGGTAGATTTCTCAAGTGCGGCCACATCACTGTGAAAAAGTACGTGATGAGATGCATCACCTGGCCAATGCCATGTGATGGGCGCGTGTAGACTGAAAGGAGAACTACAGTACTACTTTTCACGGCGAAGCACTGCCAAACATTACCAAGCATTGCATTGCCAAAGATTACCACAGAGCAGAGAAAGTTCGAAATAGCGCTGGGGTCGCCAGGATCACCCACGCTGGAGCATCTTTTTGGCCTCGATCCACTCAGAAAGGATTCTGCAATGCCAGTGATGCCAATGAGGAGAAAAAAAAAAGTCCAAGAGATATAGACATTCACAAAACTGCACAAATCGCTTCCTTTTCACTCCGTTCCATTCCTTTGCGGGAGTTTTCGCTCTGAGTGTTGCACTCCAAAGATATGCGCAGGTGATAGCAACTCCAACGTACCTATTGTGCGACGGGAAAGGGTTCGCTTCAAATTGAGTTGAAGAAACCTGATCATGTAGTCTCAAAAGTGCAACGGAAAGGTAATGAAGTACGTAAAGTACACATCAGGTCACAGGATTGCCGTGCAAATCCATCGTATTCCGCTCATGAGGTTGAACCTGCCAATAGACAGAGGGAGAGTTTGGAAGACTGGGATGGACTGGGTATTGTATGGTATAGATTGGTATAGTAGGTTTGCAGGCAGGTGACATATATTGACATGCGACTATGCAGCCAGTGCCAACCAAGGCGATTGGCCGACTATCATGCAATGCCCTTTAGCACTGCAAATGAAGAGCACGAGGCGCCCACATTTGCGGATGACCAGTCGCGAAATCCACTACATCAGGTGTCTCTGCCGTCCCTCGAACAACCTGTCGACCAAGATCATGCTCAACTGAGTATTTGCGAAGCATGCTCAATTTTTGTTTCTGTATCAGTGCAGGCAACCAGCTCTCGTCTCAAAGGCAGTCAACCGAAAGGCAGCGAGCATACAACTGCATTCAACATACGTGCCTTCAACTCAGAGTTTGTGATGAAGGGCGTAATGATGCAGACCATTGCCTTTCAAAGTACGAAGTCTTTGCATGTTTGAACAGGAAAGTAGCGGAATCAGGATGCAATTTCAAGGTGCAAGTGAGATTGCGGTTGCCTGCAAGAACAAAGCGAAGCAACTCAAGTACATCCCGGTCTCCACGACACCTGGCATTTTGTCAATTGACGCTGGGACACAAAAGAAAGCAATAGAAACCATACAAAACACATCAAGACTCCAGACTTGGCAACATAGGATTCCACCAATTGAAGAGGGAACTGGTCTGCACCATGAATCGGTCTAAAAGCATGGCTGCCAGTGCACATATGAAGATCTTTGGAATCCCACATCTTCGGTTTGGACTCACTGCTTGCGTTGTGAATTGTCACGCTTCTTCTAGCCTGGTAACTTCTCGCTGCGAGCTTCAATTGTAAGCTGAACAGCAATGCAAGCAACTGCCAACCTCATTGATCAATAGGCCATCTGACAAGCTTCACACTGAAACGGCATCTGAAAGGCTGCATTGTTTCATACAAATTCAAGTTGTGTCAAAGAGCCCAGTGCAAGTAACACTAAAATCACTAAATATGTACAAGATTGTACAAGAAAGATAAATAAGTTTCAACTCCTTCAACTTCTGCACTGGACAAAACAAGACAGCAGAGGACAAGCACCGGTCATCTTCTCGGATTTTCAATATTTTTTCGCATCGTCATTAGCAGTTCTTGGCGTCACCGTGAGCATCCTATCCTTCGCAATCCGATTCGTTCCAGCGGTCTCGGTGGCAAGCTTCATGTGTAAATTCAGCGATTCAGCGGGTTGTATTCTGTTGTATTCTGATGCCAAAGTTGTTCTTTCATCGAAACACTTCGGCCAAGTCATCTCCAGAGTCGCTCTCTTTTGGACTTTCACCTGCTTTGAGTTCCTCACAGGATCTGGATGTTTCTGATACATTGTGATACAGTCTGGAAGATCTTTGAGGATCATACTGGGAAACTATCGATTGTCTACAAACACTCTGCTGGAGCTGGAGATGCTGGACCTTGTGAAGTTTTGATGCGACTCGGAAACCAACTCGGAAACCGACTTGGAATGGTCCTCCACACGTGGCCTTGGAGCGAATGCAGTGGGTCCACCTTGCGTATCGCTTCGAGGGGACTGAGTTGGTGATGTTCCAGCCTGGCCAGGTGTCTGTTCGACCTTTGTCACAAGTCACAACCTTGTTAGACCTGTGACCTATCTCAGTCCCTGCCTCTTCGCATCTCTTCGCTGCTTCGGTTTCTACTGCTTTCATTATCTTGCATTAGTCAATCATTAGTCTGCTCTTTTGGTCTTTTCTGAATCTTTTCTTGGTCTGCAAAGCAGTCTGAAAAAAAGATCTCAACAACGAGCCACCTGCTTCTCCGCGTCTGGAAGTTGCAGGAGCTGTCCGGAACCTCTCTTGAAGATCGTGAAAACAATAGCGAACGATGGCGAACGAGTGCAGGGGTTCGTAGATTTTAGATGTTTTTGCCACAATGAATGTCGCATGATGTCGCACTGAACGATAATATCTGAGAAGCCTCCGGTGATGGCTAGAGTCGGAGAAGGCATGCCTCCAAAGTTTTTTCATGCTGATTCAATGTGAAACCTAAAAATCCTGAAGCCATCTGATATCGTTGAACCCCATTGGACAGGCTGAGTTGCTCAACTGCTGACACTTGATGCGACCAAAGTGCCCATTAGTTTGCAAAACGCTGCCTTTTCAGTCATGTCAATGCCTCAGCTTCTACCGCTTTCAGGGACTTGCTGGTACCATCCACATGTTCTGCCTCCAGTCCTTCAACAATTGCCCCAGCACTTAGTGCAAAGAGGTCACGTTTGGCTTCCTCGGCCAAATTATCGTCGGTGACCTGCTTGATTCAGCAAAGGTTTTGTGAGTTCATGTGTCCCATATTGTCCCATGGCAGGATCCTTGGAGCTATGACCATCCATTGTCCGGTGCAAAAATTGCTGAGATTGGAAAACAATGATGTGTTTTCATATATACATCTATATATATATACTATATTACATATATAATATAACATATTATATATTCTATATTACATATGTGATATATTACATTATATATAAGCATCCCTCACGTTGAACTGTTGATTTCAGTCCAGCCCTCCCTGAAAAAAGTGAAAATAACCATACAGTAGAAGGAAGGTGAATCCAAACCAATGGTACGGTCGATCCACAGAGCATACTATCCTAAGCTTAACTGCTCAAATTGGGCACAAACATGAAGAGTCTCGCTGCCTGCAGGCCAAGTTTGTGCCACTGTGTAAGGATATCATCACGAAGCTTGCTGCAGGCATGTATGCTTTCCTGAGTGGCGGTAGATGCAAATCAATGACAAGATCTACAAACGGCCACATAGATCACATGGGCTTTTATTTAGGACTAGAAACAACAACACGGGTGCTGGCGCAAGCCTGCCAAGTTGTCAAGGAGAGGTCATTTAAAAGAATCACGAAAGAGAGAGGTTGTTCTAGAGATTGGTTTCAACATGTTTCAACAACTTTGGAAGTATTCTCTTTTCTCAATACGGAGGACCCATTTTTCATCCATTCTGCAGTCATCTCCGCAAACAGGTAACACCCCTAGATTCAAAAACTCAACGCATTATCATAGGGTATATAGATATATTCTGATATATTGAGATATTGATATCCGCCGAAATCTTGCCGTGAACAGTCCTTCAATGAAAAGTACACAGTCAGAATGCAGCCTGTATGGCCAAGGCACAAAGTACAGTCGCTGCATGGGGGCCTCAAATGAATCTGCATGGCAATGCCTCCCGCAAAATATGTTCACAGTCCAACAGGGTTGTCTTTCTCAAATTAAACAACCTTTATATATATATACAGTATATATATAAGGCAATACAGAGCGACCCACGCCGTGTCACACTGTCTCTAGCGTGTCATTCAATCATCTCTTTCTCGGCCAAGCGACAGTTTGGCCCTTCAGCTTTTTGTTGGTTTCTAAGCCTGAGACGCAAAGAGATATGAATACATGAAGAGATGATCGAAGCATATCGAAGCATTAAGTTGCTAGCAGGCTCTTCTGAACGCGTTGAATCCACCCTTTCTACAAGTGCAAGCATGATGCTCTCGAAGAAGAGATGCTCGTAGAAACCGTGAAGAAGGTTGGCACTCGCCATAAATCTCTGCATACATCCCTCAGACGCAACAAAGGACAAACACAATAATCAAGCATTCAAAGTGGAAAGAAAGGAATGACTATATACATATGTATATATATATACATATATACACGTATTATATGTATAATATATAATATCCCGCATGAGAAGCTGCCAGTAGCTGCCAAGTCACATCTAGCTGCCCAGTGATTGTGCTTCTCTGCCGCAAAGCATAGATGGCCGCCAATGCTTCTTTGCTACCACCTGCACAAGGGCCAGCTGGACAAAAAAGTCGGTCTTTGCAGCAAGTAACACACAAGGCAGCTGCATTTTGCTTCATTCATCTACTGATTCATTGGGCACTTCTAGCACAACACTGATCCTTTGGCAAGTCCGCCCTGCAAACCTCACCTTCACTGATCATGCCACGCACAGCAGACATCACCTTCCACTTAGCATGTGCAAGTCAAATGCAGAGTGCAATAGACCCAAAACATCCCAAAATCTCAGCAGCAAACCAACTAGACTTGCAAACTCGGATGCCTCCTTGTGACAGCAGAGCAAGTCGGAAAATGCCTTGCTCAAATCCTTCCGTGCTTGGAGAAATCGATGAATGAAACGACAGAAACAAAATGAAACAAATATATGTCATGACTCATGACCTTAATGACAAGCAATAGAGGGAGACAGCATGGGACAACTGCAAACTGATCAAACTGTCCAGAATAATTGTTGGGAAGTCTGATGACTTGGACTCTTTCTCGAAAACACCTTCAACCCACTTGACCTGCGAGAGCTGGTGAGAGCTGGTGAGAGCTCGTGCAGTCAAGCAAAGCCATCGCAAACCCCGAAGACGTGGGAAAACTATGTAAAACTGTGCAAAGGCAATTGCGACATACTGCAAAAAAAAACGCAACAGCAACACAATCTCTGGAAATCTCTTGGCCTTCTTGCCACCACGGAAAAGCTCCGCCACACCAGTAGCCTCTATTTGTCCTGCCATCCATGCATCCCGGACCTGAAACAGCTTCACTACACCAAAGTGCAATTTGATACGCAACACCACACAGCTGAAACAGTGCAAATGCCCAGGCCGCCTTCTGCACTGCATCATGCCTTATCTTTGAAACTGAGTACGTCTTCCTTGTAACTTTTTAGAATCTTGAGCTGCTAAAATCTCAAACTTGCTGGACATTGTGCCCACAAGACCTTGCAAGTGTTCGTGTACTTGCGAAGCATTGAAAACATGTCAAAGGAATTCAAAAAATGTCACGAGGCCAGGTCACCAATAAGTTTCCGCTTCAACGTTCTCAGCTGCAACCGTGCCAGGCTCTTCCAGAAAAGCTTCTATGGCAGTCACCTACGAAGGGGCCACAGAGTGCTCTGTGGGAACATGACGCCATGAAGCTCTAGTCCTGCCTGCACAGGTGGTGGTAGTCCCAAAGCTGCCCTTTGCAAAGCAATGTGCTGGTCAACTCTACCTCAGTCAGAGACAGTAGTCAAGATTCAGAACATGCGAAGATAAAGCTGCTGATTCGAACACAACGGGTCGTTGTCCGTCAATCAGAAAAGACACGGTTGAGTTCCCGCAGAGTGCTATCCTCTTGCAAGACCTGTGGCCGAAATCTGGGAACTGCGGCCCTTGCTGTTGCTGCAACTGACTGAAAGAATCTCAAAGATCTCAAACGCAAATGAATTTGAGCATCACTTATTGTATCATTTGAACATCCACCGCAAGAAGCAACAGCAAGGCCTTTGCGAGCATCTGTCCAGCAGCAAAGCTTTTCTCCTGTATCTTGCCTTCGGGGCCAACGAGGATCGTGCAACACCTGCACTGTTCAAAGACTTGTCTCGCTTCTTCCGGGCTCGAGTATTCGTATCTCTTCGGCGTTCGCAGCTCATCAGTCCACAAAGTCCAAATACGAGCAGCTGTGACAGTCTCAGTATCTCCAGTGCCCGTAGGTTTGAACCGTTGTGGATCTGATCGTACCAATGCCGCGTGTAAAACCTGACCCAAATCTGTAGACCAAAACTGGGAGTTGTGCCTATGGTAAGGCTGAGCCAGGAATTTCAACGTCATCGGACCTTCTTTGGCGACAAGCTGCTCGAGCTCTGCGTGCTGGTCGCTGACAAGCAGTATTGTGACCCGCAGTGCATGATCAAGCAACTCACTGGAAGCATCGCTGATATGTTCCAAGACTCTCAGGTATTTCTGTCTTGCGTCAGAAGTGTCTCGCTTTAAACTCTCCAGTTTTCGGATTGTCTGGACCATCACTTCAAGAAATGCATCAGATCCCCACAGTTTGGAAGACCATCTGTCATGGTAGTACATGAGATGTCGCAAAAAGTTTAAATACGGATCGACTTCTTCAGGAAGAATGCTCTCATCATTGACAGCTCCCTGACTGCAACAAGCCCACGTCTTCCTTGGCAGTTGAAAACAAGGAAATGCCGGCAGAACAAAGGCCGTGCAACCTTGACAGCTGATTTTGCATGAAATTGCCCCAAAAGGAAAGAAAAGTGCAGCCATTGTGGCGCAGTCAAAGTTTCAACAGCTCGCAAACAACTCGTTTTGCATGGAAGTTGTCACAGCTGTTCGCTTCTCTTGCACTAAAACTTGTGAATCGTTGGAGACGACCTGGAGGTTGGTGATGATTCTGTTGTGTCTGGTAGGTTATTAGCCTCGCCAATTCACAAGTGCTGTGAAGAGAGTTGTCAAGTGTCTCAGGAAGCCGAAACAAGTGTCAGGAAAACTCTGGAAGCACGTGTGAACAACGATGAACGAGCACAAAATTTGGTAAGGCTGCAACTTCTTGAAGACAAAGGAGAGAGTCTTGGTTCAGAAACGCGGTAAATTGAGAAAGTTGTTGAAACACAAAAAAGGGGGCAATGTTCAAAAAAACGGCAGTTACAGGAAGCACAATGATCTTCTATTGGTTGAAAATGGGTTCTGGAAAGTGGAATCAGAAGCCCGTGGTAAAGAACTGCAGGACTATCCAAAATATAAAAGGTGTGGTGATGGTCGAAGCAAGTTTACAAGTCAAACTTCCGACAATATGGACAGATGAAAAGCAGAGACGGGAAGAGTCAGAGAGAAGAGAAGAGTAGAAGAGAGAAGATCAGAGGAGAAAGAGTCGGAAGAAAGAAGATCCAGGTGCGCGAAAAGGTAGGAAAGTCGCGAAACACTGTGTTTTTCCAATGCCTTGTGGCTCCGGAGGGTCGAAAAGTAGGCTCGCTAAAGCGGCGGGTGCGGAGCCAGCTAGCCAGATGAGAGATGAAAAATTGCGCGCCAATATGGCGCGAAGCACATTTCCAAATCAAAATGTGCAAAACACCTCAGCTTCGGAGCACTTTTAGGAGTTGTGCTGTTGAAAAAGTCCACGTCGTTGTGGCGCGAAGCACATTTCGAAGTCAAAATGTACAAAACACCTCAGCTTCGGAGCACTTTTAGGAGTTGTGCTGTCGAAAAAGTCCGTCGTTGTGGCGCGAAGCACATTTCGAAGTCAAAATGTACAAAACACGCCAGCTCCCACTTTTGGAAGTTGAGATGTCGAAAAAGTGCACGCCGTTGTGGCGCGAAGCACATTTCGAAGTCAAAATGTACAAAACACCACGTGTTCGCGCCACTTTTGGAGTTGTCAAGTTGAAATATTGAGGAAGTCTCGCAGAATTGCTTCATTTTTGATGTTGTCAACTTTGAAAAATGACGAAGTCTCGCAGAATTGGTTCGTTTTTGACGAAACATTGAGGAAGTCTCGCAGAATTGCGGTGTTTTTGATGTTGTCAAGCACAAAAGCTTCGTTTTCAAGCTTGCAGATAGACAGGTAGATAGACAGACAGACAGACAGAGAGACAGACAAACAGAGAGATGGATGGATGGATGGATCGATAGATAGATAGATAGATGGATGGATGGATAGATAGATAGATAGATAGATAGGTAGATAGATAGATAGGTAGGTAGGTAGGTAGGTAGGTCGATAGTCAGAGAAAGAGAGAGAAAGAGAGAGAAAGAGAGAGAAAGAGAGAGAAAGAGAGAGAAACAGAGAGAAAGAGAGAGAAAGAGAGAGAAAGAGAGGAGACCTCAAGCACCTTTCGGTCCATCAGTGGCTTCGCTCTGCCATCCGTGATTCACAACAACCAACCGCTCCTATAGGTTTTCTATTTTTGAAACTTCCGCCACCGCCTTGTGCGGTACTACTGGTAAAGGACCTGCGATTTGAATTTCCAGGACCCAGATGTTTGCAGAGCTTCCGCGGTCCCAGATTCTTTCCAGTAGCATGCGCAAATCAAAAACCAAACAGTACAGCATCTTTCATGCAATCGCGCAGACGAGCAACTCCACCACTTGTGGTGAATAATGGTGGAACCTCTATGCTTGTGTGAATGTCCTGCGGGCAAACGGCATAGGATTTGCAGGATGTCAAAGCAAGAGTCACAGGGCGAAGGACAGCGAGAACCACTGAATCGGAACTGACATGTTGAGCACTCACTGAGCAACTTCAACATCCTTAAACCGTATCTTGATCATTTTTGATCCACCATGTCCTTCACAATCTCGTCAACGCCACTGCGAAAGTCTCGTGGGAGCCGCCTTTCCGGATGCAAGGAAACTTTCGAAGGTAAGCCCATGGGAGCTGCTTTTGCGGAAACGGGCACTGCACCAAACACCAGTTTTCTTCCAGATAAACACAAATATCACAAATGAAACATTTCAGTTGACATACAATGGCGCACCATGGTGCACCTGAGAATATCATTCCGTGTGGCACCATCGCTTAGATGCTCATGGGCCAGGCGGCAAACAACAGCAAGATCAGACTCCCGTTGCTCCATGGCAAGAGACAAGACACACCCGTTCAACCCGTTCCTTCCTGTCTTAGACAAGGGGACAGGCTTGGAAAATGCTCTGCAAGCGCAGGCTCGCAAAGCAGTGGCACCCTGGTTTCTGAATAGTTTTTGTTACTGCTTCGTGTTCAGTGTGACTAGATAGTCTTCCGGGAAGCTTCCATTTGTGAACGGTGCTCCGGCTAGTGTGCTTCCGCACAACAATCTGTGAAAAGTACTGTCTATGGCAAGAAAACCTAAGGGGTTGTCTTTAGATCATCGAGCCGCCTGGATGAAATGATGATGGAAGCCTCCTTTCTATAGGTTGTGAGCAACTTGGGATGGCAAATGTCAATCGGTCCAAAGCATAGCCAAGAAAATATAGAAAATGGCTATATAGCCGGTTGACCGCCATGCTTTCACAGCTTGACGGAGTAAAGCTGAAGCACATCGTCAGCCCAAAGCTCGGGACATTGGAGCCGTCTGCACACTTGCAGCCGCCATCTTCAAGACCTCGATTGTATACCTCAAACAAACATTTCTTGCGCTCTCTGAATGGTTCTTTGATGGAACGAACAACATGTGTTGCTTGTCAATACGTGCCAATTGTCTTTAAAATCGGATCGGTTTCTGCAATGGGATAGTGTAAAACCGTGCATCCTTCTCGTATTAAATGCTGTTCCAAAAAGCATCAAAGGCACCTAGAAGGATCGGTGAGAGAGGCAGCATGAGTGCCTGGCTTTGTCAGCTTTTCGGCTGTACTATACAGTGTATGGGGTGTTCCAGTGAAATGGTTTGAGCATAACCTGGTACATGCACCTCAGACCAAGCCTTCCCCAAAGCAAGGATAGCTCAAAGATGCTCACAGCAGGATCATTGTGGAATCATTGTGGGGTCACTTGGCTCATCTTGAAGCATCTTGGCTCTAAACTCTAAAGATGTTTAATGTTTTTTTGCTCACAGCATGCCTCGCTCACGAAATTCTACATCCAGCGTCTTGGCCTCGGGAAAGGTGTGCATAAGACTTGGACATAAGCGACATCACATGACTCACATGACATCACATGACATCACTTTCATTCTATGCGCATAATAATATAATTTGATAATACATAATACATTGGATCTGAGATTTGGCATCTGATCTTTCTCAGTCTTTTTACCTAGCGTCTCAACCTCATAAGGTGTGCTTTACTTGTGTGTGTGTGTGGGCGGTTGTGTTTGTGGGCGAATTCTCAGTCTGATGTCCTACCCGCCTGCCCATTGTCAGAGTTGCTAAGGAAGCTCTTGCTAAGCAAAGTCAAATGAAACACAACTTGTGGATCCAATCTGCTGGATAGGAAGAATGATGGACCGTGACCGTAGCAACAAGTTCTTTTTCAAGTTTCGGCATGCTTTCACTCCATCCATCTCCATCCCTTCTTCACGAGCCAGATTTGTACTTGTCTATCAGAGTTCTGCCAGGCAAGATCACACAGCTCCAAAAATGCGACATTACTGAAAGGGCAAAACAAAGTCAGAGACGATGCACAGTACCTATGCACCCCTTGTCTTCAGACACAAACGCTGTCCCAACACTCCCAACAAATGTTTCTGAATTCACTGTATTTGCCATCAGATGTAAGGCATCTATAAGGCATTTGTAGCAGCCTGGTCATGACTGGAGAAGGAAAGCCACTGAGTGACTTAAGGAGGAGGCTATCTGAAGAGCAGCGTACCTTCCCACAGTTGGATTCAGGATTTGTTGGGAAGCTCATGGTTTGGGAATTGCCATGAATTGCCAACTCTAATGCGAATCTATGCCCTGGAGCACAGGGACAGGTAGAGAACTAGCAAGGCATTGGAGCAGAAGATACCCGCGGATAGTGGCACTTCGCCTCAAGGATTTAAGCTGTCTGAGAGCATGTGAGCACTAAATTCAACAACAATCAAACAAAGACTGTCTAAATATGTATTTCCGTCCTGACTACTGGAAGAGCTACAACTTGGCTCTTGTGTCAGTTTTGCTGCTTTGAAGTAAAAGCAGCCAAGAAAGTGCGCTTCTGTATTGATTTAGCGAGACTTTCGATTCGGCTCAGGCTACCTCCTTCTTCCACCAGTTCTTTGGGCTGCTGCCTTCACAAAAGAAGGGAATTCAGCAAGGAGAAAGTAATCCAAGTCGCAAAGTCCATGGCTCCAAGACTCTGTGTTTCCATGTGTTTTCTGAATCTGTCTTGAGCGTCCAATTCGAGCTCAACATATTTCCTATCTGACTGCTTTTCACCGTCCCTGAGATGTGCACATCTCAATCAGCCCGAAGACACTAACGCCGATTGCCATATACATAAAAATCCTTGGCACAAGTTGCTATAATGTGTGTGTGTATATTATATATATATGTACATAGTGGTGAAACACTGCAAAACTGCAGAAACGGATTGCATGCAGACTGGTCCGCAGCTGGTGATTAGGCTTGGGCATGGAGATATTGAAGAGATTGTTCCAGAAGGGCGGCACCTTGCAGCTTCCAACACTGCCTAGCTGCTAAACATCTGATCCTGACATGTCACAATGTCGGCACTTCTGTCATCTAATAAGTGGCGACTTAGCAGCAAGCTCGTCTGACTTGCATTCCTGCCTGAGAAAAACATGCAAGAAATCGCAGGCGTTTATGCCAGTAACTCTTGTGAAAAGGAGAAATAAAAACTTGAAAATACATGAAATACTACGAACATTTGAACATCAATCTTCACAACTTGGCCCGTCATTTTATTTCTTCAGTCTTCAAGCTGCATTCCATCAAAAGAAGACTCAGGCATCTACTTGCTTGTGAATTGACCACTCCCTGCCAATGTAGAATACCTGCGCAAGAAGTATCACACATTGCTGATGCAGGTACTAAAGTTCCTGTCCGGCTGTGACAAGTTCGAAACTTCTCAGAGTGGCGCGAAGCATATCGAAGCCATTTAACTCTCAGATGGTTTGAAACAATGTGTTCAAGTGGTCAGCTCCCTTCAGGGCTTGGAATAGCTGCTGTGAAGGACTGAGCTATGTACCAAGTCATTCTAGCTGCAGAATTCCAACAAGTCACGCGAAGACTTTGATTTGAGCGACAAAGGTTCAACTCTGCAACTCCATTTCAGGAAATGAATTTGAAAGATTCTGAAAAGAAAAGTTGCATAAGAAAACATGTTGGTCTCTCCGTCGTTTGCCAGGGGCACCATCTGTGCCACAAAGGCCAACACTGCACAGGTGAAAGCCACCTTCACCTAATTAGCTATAAGATGCTATAAGATTATTGAGGAAACAGAGTGAGTAGGGTGCATGGGACAATCCCAAAATTCTTATGAATGCAAGGCGATTTGCCAAGATTCAATTAAAGCTTCCAGTCAAATGAACAAACTCATGATGCGAGAGTGGGTGAAAAAGTTGGTGAAGTAATTAATGGCTGAAGGCTGAAGATGCATGTCATGCATGGCAGTTGTATTTGACACCAAGGAGGCAGCATATATTGGCGGCAGGCCATATTTGTATGGCCTTGTCAAGAAGAAAAGACGATAAAAGATGCTTGCAAGGTCACTAGCCGTCACTAGCCGTCACAAGCCCCTCTGGAGATGCCGTGATCATCTATTATCATCTTGACTGTCGCTGTTTCTTGCATAAAACCTGCTTGACTGCTTGACTCTCCCTTGTCAGAACTTGAATGACGAGATCACCAAACCATTGAATGATCTCCCTTGTTGAACTTGAAAGTGTGTTGAGGTCCAAGCTCTTGGTGGGCCAGTGTATCAGCTCGTTTGTACACCTCAAGGATGAAATGAAGGTCAGCGGTTCAACAAGAGCTTGACTATCGACAAGATTCGACAAGTATTTACAGTTAGAGATAGTTACCGTATGTTACCGTTAGAGACTCTCTTGCCAGCCAATAGCCAAACAACAATATCATGATCTATATAGCAGTTGCTGCACTTGTCGGAATGATTCGCAATGATTCTTGACTCTTGGGTCAAATTATGTGTTGAATTTTGTCAATTTTTTGTCAAATAGCTTTTTTAGAGCATGCGAAAGCGGGCTGTCGATCTCGCCTTTAGCGAGCCTCAAGAGAAGTTCCCAGCTCTGCTGGCAGCTTTGCTGGCAGCTCTGCCGGCAGCCCAAAGAACTTCCAGATTCGGAGATTTCATGAGATGTCTGAAAATTCATGAAATTTCTGAGAAGTTGGGAGCCCAGGGAGCTTCAAAGTTTTTCATGAATTTGTTCATGTCTTTTGACATGCATTGCCTGGCTTTGCGGCACCTCACCAGATCCAAATTGCCATGGAGATATGTCACGATATGTCACGATACGTCACAATGTTCCATGGACATTGTGCACGGTTCAGTGCTCACACTGTGCACTTCCAAGCGGCTTGGGTCATAATCATCTAATCTAGTACCTCAATGCAGCACTTTTACATGTCTTACATGATCATCCAGTACTTTGAAGTAAAAGGGAATCCTTTTAGTACTGATTGGCAACCAAGATGCAGCAGTTCCACCAAATGGCCTAGGTACCAGGTTATGAATTTTCTTGGATGTGAGCTGCAGTGGCGACCACAGTCAAAAACAGTCAGCCAGGACACCCAGGGGCAGATTCCCATCACGGTCCCATGGCAGCCCATCGACCAGTTTCTCGAGCTTCGGTGCCGTCCATCTTTTGCTGTCAAGAAAGCGGAGAAGCCTGCGCTAGATGGATTCATGGTGTCTCAGTGGAAACCTTTGAGCTGATGGCACTTCAATAGAATACAATCTCAACACACAATGCAGCTCACATTCACATGTTCCCTATTCTTCATTCATACACCGAAGTTCGTTGACGAAGTTTGAGCACGAGAGGAAACATGAGGTTTCAAGTTTCATGCCAAAACAGCCGAAACCAACGGTCATCCCTTACAACTGTTTGCCTCAAAATCATCGGTCAATCGGTCAATCGAAAGAAGTTCTCCTTGCAACAGCCAACCGGCTGAAAAAGCCAGGCAGCTCGATCAGGTCTTCGGCCGTGATGCTATCCTTCCCTTCTGGGGCGCTGTTCACCATCACATCCTGCATCAGACATGATCCGACATGATTCGACATGATCCGACATGATCTGACATGATCTGACACGGGGAAAAGCTCAGCATCCCTCTGCAAAGCCCAACATCTACAAATCATTATGAATCATTGTGAGTCATTGTGAGTCATTAAGATTCCATACAATTCTATCCGATTCTATCCGTTGTAGCAAGTCGTCCTTGACAAATCTCGCAGACTGCTGACTGGCTTCGGCTTGATGTTGAGCTTCCTGGCAACGAGCAACTTGCAGTAACTTGCGGCTGGTGAGTCCCCGATTGAGATCGCCCAGATTTTTTTGCCACGGAACCTGCAACTCGTTTTCATGTGCTACCCGTATAGCGGCAAGGCCTGCAAAGTGATCATCTGGAAGGATCTGGAAGTCTTGGCACAAGAGTGCTGACACAGTTTCAGGTCGTTTTCTCTTCAAGCTTTCTGTCCATAGAGCTCCTTCTTACGCCTCTGACATTCTGACACAAATACAGTCCGTCTATCCGGAATGCCTTGTACGAATTCTGTGAAGGAGACCTTGCTCCGCTCACCGTCAAATGCAATGTATTAATTGCAACAGTTCACGTGCACACCGTTCTGTTTGTGTAGTCTTGTTTTGCAAAAGTCTTCGTCTGCAATAGCAATGCGCTCCCTAACGGCAAAAGCTATCTTGCATATACAAATGCTTGACAGAGTTCTGCAGTATATAGATCGTTCAATCAAATAAATGGTGACGAGGCTTCAAGGTCTGCGAGAATGAGAACCAACAAAGCTGGACCATTCGACCGCAAGAAAATGGGAACTCTGGGACGTTGTTGTGAAATATCAAGCCGCAGCAACTGGCCCAACTGCTGGCCTGGCCTCATAGCATTTCAATGAAATCCTAATTCAGTTGAGTTTGACTGCAGCCAAAGTTCTGTACCAGAGAAGTCCATGTCAAGTGCTGAGAAAAGCTCTTTTAGATCAGACTCCTGGGGTTTGTGCGCCAGCATGTTGGTATGTGACCCACATTCCAAGGTCTCTTGCAGTTTGCGTACAATGAGGTCATTCTCATTCTTTCAAATCCAACAAGTGAATTTGCTACATGGCTCTGTTTGAAGCCTCACAAGTCCATCCTTTTGCAGTATAATCAGTATATATAAATTTTCTCAACATGTTCCAACCAGCCTGGAGACGTTTGAACTCCTCTATCGCCAGGCCTCCCGACGAGGGGTTTTTGGCAACCCTCGAGCAAGCAGGAACAGGACAATAGAAAGTGAGCAAATGACTTCAGCAAGTGACTTCACGTATCTTCACTTGCTTTCTTTGACTCTTTTGTTTGCATACGTGTTTGTTCTTACTTCCAGGAGGCTTCATGTTCATGAAACACATGAAACAGGGACATCGAGGGTGCTTGGTGCTGCCTGTAGCATGCGACACCTTCCGAAGGAAGGATGGTTTGGTCTGGAATGCTCTGATGAACCTTCACTCTGAGCACATGGCATCTGAATGGTTAATTAATGAAGCATCACAGATATCCAAGTTAGCTGCTCTACACACATTACACAAAATCGCCCAAAGCCAGTGGACACAACAAATATCTTACTCTGAATTTACAAAATGCCAAGTCACCCTTCCAAGTGCAGCTCCGCCGAGGAATCCTTCGAAGGAAATTCCAGAAACAAATAGACTGAGATTGTGCAAAAGGACATTGTTTGGACTGTGCCTTTGGAGGCGAGTGTTGGGGCCGGTTGGGGACATGTCTTGGGGCCAGTTGGAGACAGGTCTTGGGGGTGGCTGGAGACGGACTTATTACATATCATTGTTGTCTAAGACTGTGGATGCTAAATTGCAGAAGATATCTGCTTTTGCAATTAAAGCGATCTTTCGCAATTCAGCAATACATTCAATTCAATACATTAGTGTTCGGACGTGTTTGCAAACCATTCGGCGCCATACGGTGTCTGTTTTGATTGAAGAAAAAATAATAAAGAGTTCTCGTGAGTTTTCGTGTACAAGTAGAAACGATGCCGATTTGAGGAGAGTCCTCCTGAGCTTCATCCATTGCAGCCATGGCATCCTCCACCACCTTAGGTTCCAGACATTTCCAGACAAGAGATATGCAGAGATATGCAGAGATATGCAGAGATATTGAGAGCGTTTAGTGCAAAATCGAAATTCATTTGATCATTTGATTCGTTTGATGTGCAGCAATGTGTACATTGTGTCACTGATCTGCTAAGCAGACTTGAGTCAATTTGAGTCAATTGCAAAGTCGAAAGGCCTTTCATCGCTTCACCAAGTTACTGCTCCCATTGCCCGCTCTTGCTGCAGTTTCTCTTGAAGGAAGACATCCTTTCACGAATTCGGAATGGAAAGCAAGAAACCCTGGATTCCCTGGATTGTCAAACGATACAGTGCCGATACAACATCAAAAAAAAAACAAGAAGAAAGGCTCAATGCTGTACAATATGCGTGGAGGCCAGACTGCATCACGACAATAAGGGTGGATTTCCATGGACAAAGGCTTTTCGGAAAGAATAACGATGGCAAGGACTTCATCTGGCTCAGAAAAGCTGCGCAAGTCAGGGTTTCTTGGCCTTCTCCACGCAAATACGAGTTGATATCCGCCGACCCCGGCTGACGCAAGGAGGAGCGGGTAAGGGAAGAAGAGTTTATGACAAAAGCTCTTCAAGCAATGTCTGCTACTCTACTACTACTACTACTACTACTCCTACTACTACTCCTACTACTCCTACTACTACTACTACTACTACTACTCCTACTACTCCTACTACTCCTACTACTCCTACTCCTACTCCTACTCCTCCTCCTCCTCCTGCTGCTGCTACTGCTACTACTACTACTACTACTACTAATACTACTACTACTACTACTACTACTACTACTACTACTACTACTACTACTACGACTATTATACTACTACTACTACTACTACTACTACTACTACTACTACTACGACTATTATACTACGACTATTATACTACGACTATTATACTACTACTACTACTACTACTACTACTACTACTACTACTACTACTACTATTATATTACTACTACTACTACTACTACTACTATTACTACTACTACTACTACTATTACTACTACTACTACTACTACTACTACCACTACCACTACCACTACCACTACCACTACTACTACTACTACCACTACCACTACCACTACCACTACCACTACCACTA
>Ga0126342_10004808_pt1 | contig 23252 bp, 22 predicted proteins | sample Cyp1metagenome_FD_92528 | JGI IMG/M metagenome (GOLD analysis project Ga0126342, IMG submission 92528) | Coral microbial communities from Lord Howe Island, Old Settlement Bay, Australia - Cyphastrea 1 metagenome | ecosystem: Host-associated > Invertebrates > Cnidaria > Coral ...
CCCCACTCACCAACTTCCCCTGCCTGCAGCCTGATAGTCTTGGAACAGGTCCAAGGCCTTTTGCCACTGGCTATTCTTCTGGAGGACGCTGATGGCAATGCCTGGGCCAACTATCATGGAGATTTGAAAAATGGAGATCTTTCGTGGGAGTTGGTATAAAATCAAAACGGGATGGTGATTTAACCAACCGTTGGTTAAGACTTACCATTCGATTTGGCTATTGGACGATACATCCATTAGATTGGACGGATTGATAAATCAACTGACAAAACTGGCAGGGCAATTTTTTTGTTTCTATATGAATAAATGGAGCCTTTCAGAAAGGGGTCATGTCTGGACCATCCTAAATTTGGGTCGGGTGAATGTCTGATTAAAACGGATACGTTGAGTCTCCGAAAGATTGACCCATCCCATGCACCCTCTGGGCGCCGGAGATCCGGCCATGAAGATTCAGTAGCAACCTTTCAGCATTTGGAGTTATATATATATAAGACCAAATCATGGTATCTGGAACCTTGCTCACAAGCAACTGGGTCCTTGACAGGATCCTTGTGAAGTAGCAGAAATGGGCGCACGTTTTTTTCCCACGCTTCTCAGCTTCTGTGCTCGAGGAAACATGTGCCATGTTGAGAAACCCATGTTGCAGCATAGGCCTATTCAAGATATATGATTTTCATTTTTGCATGGATATGTCTGACTATACTATATAATATTTATAACCTGGATTGGGTATCATTCACTTCCTAACACTTTCCGGCCAAGTGTGGCCAATCTGCACAGCAATGGCATTGCACTGCAGACTGGACTCGCTGGCTCGCAGCCGCTGACCCTCAGCTGATATTATGAGAACCTCAGATGAACAAGCTGCTGACCCAAATTGATGAATTTCTGTCAAACCTGGTGTGATCAATCCAACATTCGAGCACCATCCTTAGAATTAAGATTGCAAACTCGCACTCTTTTCCGCTGGACTGGAAAGGCACTGCGGGTGCTTCTAGGATGGATTGGAAATCAACACCCCATCAAGCCGGCAAACTAGATTGAGCAGCACAGCATAGTGGGAGGCTGTGGCTCACCCCCAAATTGCATCCAGTTTTGGACTGGATGATTCGAATCACTCAGACTCCATTTTTTTCAGCCACTTCTGGATCACAAGGCTGTTCTTGGGACCGTGGTTCAGAATCCACCTGGGGATGAAGTATCAACAAGAATCAATGAAAATTTCCTTGGTTGGAAAACTATGAGGTAAAAGCTAAATAGGGAAAACTAGCAAGTTGGAACCAGACACTCCTTGCGTGCAGCATGGGCTTCCTGATACTTCACTTCTTTGGACTTTCCTTCCAATCGTGCCTTCGTCGAAGCTGCTGAAAACACCTCGAGGTGCAACATCGGAAGGATGGACAATGACAAGTATCTGACATTTTTAGTGGCATCGAAAGGTGTGACATATGTCTGACATTTATACTGACATCAAAAAATGACATATGTCTGACATTTATACTTACATCAAAGAAAGTAGTATGACATATGTCTGACATTTAAACTGATATCAAAAAGTATGACATATATCTGACATATAGTTTTGATTGCTCAAGGTTTGACAAATGTTTGACATATGTCTGACATATGTTGATGGCATCAAACAGCGTTACATAATATATAATGATGTGCAAAGGCGTGACATATGGCTGACATATATTATATTAATATTATAGTATATTATATATGGGTGACATCAAAGGTGTGGCATCAAAGGTGTTACATACGATACCTTCTACATGGTCAAAAAGGGTGACCTATAGTTATTTGATGTTATTTGATATGTTCTGATATTAGGTGCGACATATGTCAATGTGGCATCAAAAGGTGTGACCTGTGCTATATTCTATGACATCAAAACCCAAAAGAAAAGCACTTAACCCTCCAAACGCAGGAAACAATGTAAACCAGTTTAGTAATTGAGGAACCGCGTGAAGCTTCCTTGCAATGGCATCCTCATCGATCTTCTCAGGTTTCTTTTCAATCGCACTGTCTTCTCCCGTTGTCTTCCTCTTCTTTTGCTTTGGCTCCTTCTTTTGCTCTGGCTCCTTCTTTGGCTGTGCTGACTTCTTTGGCTGTGCTGACTTCTTTGGCTGTGTTGTCTTCTTCTTTGGCTGTGTTGTGCTCTTCTTTGGCTGTGCTGGTTTTGCCCCATTTTTTTTCACATGTGTCGTGTGTTCTGGGGCCTTCTTGTTTGCAGCATCCTTCTCCATCTCCTGGTTCTCCGGATCCTCTGTCTTGGGCACCTCTGGGACCTCTGCAGCTGTCGTTGTGTCAGTCTTCTTGTCAGTGTTCTGGGGTTCCTCAAGGTCCATCGCATCCATGTTGTTGTCACTTGTCTCCAGGGGCACTTTCGGGACCTCTGCAGCTGTCGTTGTGTCAGCCTGCTTGTCAGTCTCCTGCACCTCAAGGTCAATCATCCCTTCGATCTTTTTCTCACTTGTCTGCAGGGGCACTTTCGGGACCTCTGCAGCTGTTGCTGTGTCAGTCTCCAGGGGCACTTCCGGGGCCTTTTCGTGGGTCGTGTTGTTTTTGCTGCTGCCAAGAGCTGATTGGTTTCTTTCCTCCTGTCCAGCACCAGTGTTGTCCATGTATGGATCGACTTTGCACTGTTCAGCTGCCTGTTTCTTGGCCTTCTTGTCAGCATCTTTTTGAAAAACGGAGTCCAGAATTTTGGAGAACATGTCTAGCTCCTTGAGCTTCATCTCCTTCTTTGCTTTCTCTGTGCGTGCATTCTCTAAGACTTGCAGTGGGATCTCATAACCAGGTCGTGGCTTAACACCAAGGTCCTTCTGAATCGCCAGGCGGTCATTCTCAGAAATTGGGTCCTGCCAAGCAAACTGAAGGCACATACAAGAATTTGGGTCAAGTTTTTTTTGACAACTAGCCACATTTTTGCCAACTAAATTGCCAACATCCACTATTGAACGACTGAGAAAAATCCAAAGCTCAAGCCTGCTTGGCATAAGGATTGGTGTTCCGGCAAGGGGTCGCGACTGGCTGGTTGGTGTTCTTTTTGCCATCCTCCTGCAACTTCTCATTGTCCTTGGGCATGGGTGGCGGAAACATTTTCCAAACATAGTATAAAAGACAAGCCAAGTCAATGATGCAAGACAGATTTGCTAACGTGCACCCCCACATCATTTTGGTTCATAACATAGGAAAACATCAGAAAATTGAAGGTATGAAATCAATGCCAATGATATAAGGGTAAGTGTCGCATAAGGCATAAGGTCATTTATCCAATATTTTGTCGTCATACGTTGTCGAACATAATGTAAGTGATATGAAAGCCTTATGGTATCATGTGGTACTGTGGCTAAGGCCACTCCAGTTTGGAACCTTCCCAACCCAGTCCTCATGGCCGTTGCCTGGGAGAATGAAGGTCTTCTGGGAATCGCTATCATCCTGGAAAGTGTGTCACAAAAAATGGAAAGACTGACCCTCTGAGAAACCCGGAGCTGCTTGATTCAAAGACTGACAAACCCCAAGAGCAAATGGCAATAAAATCTTGGAGTCCTCGATGTGCTCACAATGTTGGCCTTCTGCCAGGCTTGCAACATCATGCAAGGACATGCATTTGACAGCAGCTGTGAAGTCTTCCATCTCTGTGTCTTCTGCGTCACCATCGCTTTTCTTTTTGCCCTTTTTGTCAGACTTGCGTCCCTTGCTATCCTTTTTGGTCTCCTTGGTCTTTCTTTGTGCCCGTTGGCCCTTTGACGCTGGTTTCTTTGTGGCACCCTTTGAAGGTGCTGTCGCTGCGTCCGGCTCTTCATCATCATCATCGTCAGACCCCTCGATGCCTCTGAACATAGCATCGGCAGAGTCTTCCTCATCTTCTCGCTTTTTCTTTGGCTTATCATCATCTTTGCCTTTCTTTGCTTGCTTGTCCTTCTTGTCCTTCTCCTTGTTCTTCTCCTTGTCCTTCTCCTTGTCCTTCTCCTTGTCCGTCTCCTTGTCCTTCTTTGCGCCCTTATCCTTGTTCTTCTGCTTGTTTGTCGTCTTCTCCTTCTTTTTGATCTTCGCATCATCCTTTTCTTTCTTGTCAGACCCGGTGGGGGAATCAGAAGAGCTGTTCAATGCCACACGCCCGAACTGCTGTGCTTGTGAAGCAGCACCGGCACCTCATCATACTGATTCCACTGCTGGGATCCAAAGATATAAAAGATAGAGACCAAACGTTTTCTTGGACTGAAAGTAAAAAACCTTGACCGTTCTTGCTGGTGCTACCCGGTGGCTGGAAGCTGCTGGCTGGGAAGGTCCTGGGGTAGTCCTAGTAGTACTTTGGCCAGACTGGTTCAAGAGCTCTGTGTAGTCAGCCACGCTGAACTTCCTTTCAAACCTAACGTTCCCTGCCTCCCCATGCGGCAAAGAATCTTCAGAGTCAGACACCGAAAAAGAGGCCATGATGGCCCAGAAACTCCCACTAGTTGACGAGAAAATGGCTGAAGTTAGATGGTGTGACTATCAAAATGATTTTCACAACAGTAACGGAAGTGCAATGAAGTGAATTTTAATTTGCCAACCTTTTTTTTGAACCCAGCCAAAATGCTGTCACCAGTTTGGTGAAGATTGCCCGTTGACAATTGGCAACAGGATTGCCAGCACAAGCGCACACTGCCATCTGACGTTTCAGTCAGTGTGGAATGTGGGGTGCTGCCAAAGACCCAAACTTTAAGCGGCCTGTAGAAGCAAACCCGTGTTGGATCCAAACAAAAAAATATCTATGAGTATGGTGGCATATAATGGCGAAAAGTACCGAAAAGTTATGTAATGTTGCTAATGTTTGGAATGTTTTTCTTGGTGGTCTTGGGTCCTATCAATTTTTGTCATTCGAATCCAGGGGCCACGCCATCCACAGACATGACACTTTGTGTGTCCTTTCACATCAAACGGTACATTTTCCCAACCTCGCACGACAAGCTCCCAGGAAGCACAGCGACAGGGCGGATCGGGACCAGCTCTTTGCTTCCCTCGCCACTAGATTGCAGCCTAAGTGCCAGATTTGGATTTGGGGAAAAGGTTAATGGGTCGGTTGATGATTGAATTGCATTGATATGATTTGATATACCAATACTATATCATAGTTCCTTTTTGGGTTCAGCACAACCAAAACTATTGCATTGTAAATGATAAGAACTCAACCTGCGGCATAATGGGGTTCCAACATTATGTAATGTGGTGAAAACATATAATATAAAATAATATAATATATAAGATAATCTTGGGTTACTGGAAATTTAGGCCCCAGGGAAAACCTTCATAATATTCCCCATTGTGCTGAAAAATGCAATGATGATTTCCAAAAAGGCAGGTATGCTAGCTTGGAGAGACACCCTTACCTCAATTGTGGGGAAACGCTAAAGATAGGCCAAAGCACTTGACACGCCAGCAGATCTTGAAATTGGCGCAATTCCTGACCTTTGCCATGTTGAGCCGGGCTCCGAATGTAGGAGCGGATCCCACCTGGTCAAATGTGATGTCAAAAATTGAAACCATATTGAATGCTGCTCGCAAAGTTTTATTTCCAAAACTCTGTAAGCTGATTTAATATATTATGAAGACCAGCCTTCTTCTTCAGAGTTTTTTCCTTTGGCGCATCGAGAACGAAGCAGCATGGTTTGACCTTTGCCACACCACGACCTTCCTGATCGATCGTGTGCAAGGCGATGCTCACACCGATCTCGCCAGCATTCTCCAGGGTGCGGAAGAGCTCCGCAATAGGCAGCACCTCGAGCTGCACGATTGGGAAGGATAAATTTGGGAATTGGGCCACAACACTTGGGACCGTAAAAGAATAGTGATTCCAAATTTTTGCAAAGCAAAAAGCATCTTGGAGAACCTTGTTGAACACGCTCAGGGCTTTGATGTGGTCCCCTAGTTTGCGATCAGCTTCAGCAATCACCAAGTCATCCATGGAAGTGATTCCGTAGGCCAACCAGCGCCCAGACTTGCTGCTGTCATTCATGATATCTGTAGCTTCCTGATCATTTTGATTTACGTTTTGGAAAAGGCCACAGACAACTTAAAATTTGGATTTGACCACTTAAATCAACCAAAGAGTCGTTGCTCAAAGCAAAATCACCAGAGCCGAACCCTCAGAGCTCTGTCAAAGCTGGAATCTCGACAGGTTGGTCGGGCTTGTCTGGGGAAATCCACAAAATCTCCTCTGTCTTGTCAAGGATGAGCTTGAAGCTGCCAGCAGCCAATGTCACCCTGGGAAGCTAGGCAAAGTGTAGCCATGGATCATTTTTGTTTTCAAACATAGGCTTCTCCATTGCGCATGTTTGCAACCAGTGTTTTTTGAAATGGGATGATCAACCATAAGTCATGTTGGATTTTAGAAACCCCCACAATATCCCCTCTTTGTTCTTATTGATTGGTTTTAGAATGTTTTAGACACCCACCATATCCCTTTTTTTACAGCACACAGCTTTAAAAATGGAACATCGTTCCTAGGACTATGATATTTTGTTGAAGGGGAAAAAAACCTACTGGCCAGTAACTTGACTAGTAACTTGTCCTCGATCATGGACTCTTCAGTCATTGGCACAGACTTCTCAACACGAAGTCGTTTGTGTCCTGGCCCTTCAGACTGGTCAGATTCAGCAGGGGCTTCTGCTCCTCGCTTCACGCCACGAGGATTGTAGCGGGCATTGTGTTCGCGGATCAGCCTCTCCTTGGGAGTCGTGGAGTGGCTTGGCATTGGCGCATGTAGTTTGACGGAAATGTGGGAAGGTCTTATCAATGTCTTTTATGAATTAGCAGGTGTCCGACAAGACTTATATAATATTATTAATTATTATATAATGTCCTTTTTTGCAATGGGGTTATGTTTTGACATGTCTATAGTTAGCACGGAGGCAAAATCTTTAAACAGTTTGAGTCAAAATGCTGCTTCATCTTTGTACCCTTCATTCTTGACCGTCCACAAGTCAATGAGGGCCGATTTGACGACAAGGCCCCCATCAGCCAATGGGGTGCAAACATCATACTTGGCCGGGCCATTGGGCCTTCCACTTTTTTTCAACTCCTCGATCACATCCAAAAAGTTGGGAAAACCAGGTATCCTGAGTTTTCCATCTCGGGCCATGGAGAAAATCTTGTTGTTGATGATCTCCCCCACAAAGGCGGCTTCATGGGCATGATGACAAATCGTTCCAGCAGCCCATTTGTTGCCCCGAGACACTTCATTCACAGTGGAGGCTGCAGGCCATCCATCGAACCCCATGAAGTCCACGATGATGTTGAAGTTGTCAGCAGGATCAGTCAAAGAGGTCACCATTTTCTCAACAACGCTGCTTCCAGCCAGGTGCTGTCAGGGAGCATGTTTCATGCCAGCTTTTCAAATTTTAGTTCTGACAGATAAATAATAAATCATATTATTGAAGGTATCATGCTTTGAATGATTCCTTGCAAAACTTCTCAGATATGAAAGTGGCAGTATCTTATTTCTGCATCGAAGAAAACCTTTCATGAAATCCCAAGGCAATTTGTGTGATGGGGGGACGGTATACCATATTTTGCGGAGAACAAATCTGAAAATATTTGGACCCATCTCACCTGTTTGAGCTCCTGGACGCGAGTCAGCTTGGCTTCCGAGGCAAATCCTCGACAGGAGCGCTCGACCTTCACCATCTCACTCCGAGGGACCATGGAGGCGCCTGAGACAACACCAGTGCGCCAGCCCTTCGATTTCCAAAAGACATTGTTCTTGTCAGAGGCTGTGATGAGTAGGCACTGGTGCCACCCAGTGCGGGATCCGTAGACTGTCGATTCATCAAACACCATGGTGCACGTTTTCACCTGCAGGGGGAGCCACATATGGTTAGAAAATGATAAAATTATGTGTTCCTACGGATCCTGAGGAAGTGTTTATTTGTAGCTTGTAGTTCGAGTACCTTCTAGGAAAATGGCTGGATCCATCTATGATATGTGTGGGCTAATAAGATTGTTTTTGAACATTATGTTTTGGAAATTCATTTTTTTGGAAGCAGGTTGCAACAAGTCAATATCAATCCTGATTTCTTGAGAAAAGGGTCAAGAGCATGAAAGGGTAGCAATGGAAAACAAATCCATCCCTAGCTACTGACGGATGGAATGCACTGACAACCTTCCAACCCTCAGGGAAAGCACGCAGGAAAAGGAAAAGCATACTGTCACAGCTAAGTTGCACGAAGCCCACGCTCAGATTCCAGGAAGTAGTTCTTGATCTTGTAGGTGAACTCATGGAGGACTGCCTCAGCTGAATCACCGTGTCTCTCTTCCTTTTCTTCGTCATCATCATCGAGGTGGCAGACATCAGCGGCTCCTACATTGTTATATGTCAACCATCTAAATTAAAAATATGGTTACAGGCACCCACAAAATGGTTTTCAAAGAAAAAGGAGTTGGATATCCTGTCCTGGGTCTCTCTCTTGATCATCATCATCGTCTTCCTCCTTCTTCTCCGACCTGATGATGTGTTGGTGTCAAGTGCTGGGAACTGCAAGAAAGGAAAATTCCACTCCAAAACCAAAGAACTTGTACAGGAAAAAATTGGAAAACTATGGAAAATGGAAAACATGATACTATAACAAGGCACTTGGTTGGTGTCCTCAAGTCACCAGAGCGGTTGGGCAGCATCACAACAGCTATGAACGTTTTTGGGTTCGCATGGGCCATCTGTGTGATCGAGTTCGCAGTGAACTCGATCTTTGGGGCTGACAGCACTCCAGCTGTGACGTAGTTGCACCACCCAATCAGTCGTTCACTGTCGTTCCTCCTGAGACCCGCCCCAAAGCCTTGGGAAGTTTGCTCAATCCACGGACCAACTTTGGCAACAACGGCACCAAAGTTCGACTCTTTCTCGCCATCTGAGACAGGGTTCGGGTTGCCCACACAATCCCCCCCACACCTTTGACCCTCCGTATCCTTCTTTTTCTTAACCACTATATTGAACCAATTCAAAGTTGGATCCAAAATGGAACGCCCACAAGATATAGCATCGATCATCAAGAGAAACATAAAGACAAACCATAATAAACCTTCCCCATCAACCATAACAAACCATTGATGTAATTATGTTTTGACTTTGATTTCTCTAAATCTTATTGGCCTCCTATATTTATAGTGGGTTGCAATTGTGGATAATAATATATGTTGTCTTGTAGTAAATCTCATTACGCGCTAGAAGTCAAAAAGCCACACCTTGGCCCTTCTTTGACGCAGCATTCCACGTAGGAACCGTCTCCGTAGCGAAGCTTTGCACCAGCCCCCAAGCAGTGGAATGCATTTTCTGTCAGGGTATTGATGAATCTGAAAGTGAAGTGGAAGCAGAAACAAAATAAAAGGAAACAACATGAAACAACCAACATACATAACCACCCACCTCCAAAGATGTCAGGGCTGAACTGCGAGCTCGAGCTTCATCAGTCTTGGCAGCTTGTAGGTAGCGTTCATGTACCACTTGATCATTTTCTACTGATGTTCGGAACAGATTCCAAGCAGCCTGCAATGAGCTCTTTCGGGCATTGTTCACTGCATTCTGCGCATCAAGGATGTGATTCTCCTGCACACTCCCAGTAGTTTCAGCATAGAAAGGCAGCTTTGACAAGTCGAAGTTTGGGTCATTTCCCTTGATATGGGCACGAAGCTCTGAATCCAATGCCCTCAGCTTTTGGCAGGTGCTGGATGAGAAGATATCAGAAGCCGGATCTTGGCAGGCTATAGAGAGTAAGATCTGGGCATTAAACATCAAATGCGGTAAACATACATGGGTGAACACCATGGTACTTTGGCACGGGCAACAGTCAGCAATGAAAGGTGGTAAAAACCAGTCAATGTGTTGATCATTCTTTTCAGGGGCATCATTGCATAGTAAAAACCAGTCAATGTGTTGATCATTCTTTTCAGGGGCATCATTGCATACTGATATGGATTTGTCCCATCATGAAAACACCATCATCGGAGGACACCCGGAAAACCACAGCATTAATGGACCCATCAGTAAACCCACGACATTTCACAGGTTTGGAAAACCCATCATTTAGGAGATTGGTTTTCAAAAGAGCTAAACTAACTTTCCAGCCGGGGTGCCTAACAAGAACCTCCAACATATACCACATGCCAGGGTGGTCATGGGGATGTGTTGAAGTAGCTATTCATCACAGCATGCCAGGGGTATGGCTACACATGGTCTAATTTATTTAAACCGAAATGACATTGGGTTCGTATCATTGGGAACCATGTTTTCCTTGGCATGTGGCTCACATGGGGGATTCAATTTGCTAAATCTTTCTGATGGTTAAGACGTGACCCAACATGGCACCCAGTTAAGTTGGGGAAGTTAACATGTCTCCGATTTGATGTTTAAACGAAAAAGGACATTTTGCATTTGCCATCAAAAGTGACATAACATGAGAATCAAAAAGTTTGGTTTAAGATCCAGATACTTTCGAGCAATACTATAATGACAAATGAATGATTCTCAAAATGGAGGATGCTCGAAAGTGTTCACAATTAAACTGTTTGTTGAATTTTCGAGCATCCTCTATTTGAGAAATACCATTCCCCTTTCCCTTAGATTTGACAGCCATAACAAAATAGGTACTTGTCCCAATATTTGCCAGCCTGAGTAAAGCACGTTCTTAAGATTAAGAAATGGATTTATCTTGTTTCGATGATGAATATTCATTTTAAGATAGCTTGTAATTTTCCATCCAAATCTCCTGGTCAGTTCAAAAGTCCCATAGTCAATTTTCTATTCACAGGACTTCAGGCCCAAAGGGGGAATGAGAAACTATCACAAAACATGTCTCATAAATGGTATTGCCCATCCACAAAAAAAACAAAGTGTTTCATAGTTCCATCTACAATATTCCCTTGTTCTGGGTCAGCAAGTTGATTTACCAAAAGCTGCCGTTTGTGGAGTCCAGTCTCCTGGAATGTTGCATTTTTTTGCCAACTCTCTTGGAGTGTTGCGGATTTTTTTGCCAACTCTCTTGGAGTGTTGCGGTTTTTTTTGCCCACTCTCTTGGAGTGTTGCGGTTTTTTTTGCCCACTCTCTTGGGGTGTTGCGGTTTTTTTTTGCCCACTCTCTTGGAGTGTTGCGGTTTTTTCCCACTCCCTTGGAGTGTTGCGGTTTTTTTTGCCCACTCTCTTGGAGTGTTGCGGTTTTTTTTGCCCACTCTCTTGGAGTGTTGCGGTTTTTTTTGCCCACTCTCTTGGAGTGTTGCGTTTTTTTTGCCCACTCTCTTGGAGTGTTGCGTTTTTTTTTGCCAACTCTCTTAAAATGTTGCGGTTTTCAGCCATGAAGTAAAAGTGAACTGAGAGAAAGCACAACACTTTGGGCCATCCCCCAAATATGGTTGAGAGTCGTGCGGTTTTCAAAAACCACACTACGATTTGCTGGGTTTGAGGATGGTGGATATCCAAAACCAAATCCAAAATGTTTGGCCCAATGTTTCCCAAATCCAAAACCAAGGAAAAAGTAGTGCGGATTTTGAAAACCACACAACTTGATGGCTCTCGAGTGAGCCACCCAGGAGTGTTGTGGAATTTGCCCAGTTACTCCACCATTTTGCATCCAAGGCACCCGAGCTCCCACATCTCCCAAATCCTCTCGAGCACTGGGGAGTCTTTGCCGAGCTGGATTTCCATCTTTGGGCTCAACCAGCACATGAAGCAGGCCAGGGAGAACACATCCTGCAACCCTGGACCATCGCGCTGAGCCATTTTCTAGCAGGGTTTCACTTTGTTTCAAGCACCCCAAGTTTGAACCACTTTAAAAACAAAACAATATTTAAACTTCAGTCCTTCTACTTGGAAGAGGCTGTCTTTGGGGCTTTGCGGTTGTAATCGGACATCACTCTCTTTGCCCACACCACCACTGCATCTTCATTCGATTCCTGCTTTATGGCAGGGAAGGGGCATTAAAACATATCATAATTGCCATAAAAAAAAATACAATCCAAAGGACCCTTAAGGAACCTTAGGGATTTCTTGGCCCCAAAGTAATTGCATCCCAACTTTCCCTTGGATACAATTTTTGGGCAACTGAATGGATGTCCTGAATCTCCTTCCAGATGCCTTGGGCACCATCAGGAACACTCCCTGGGATGTAGTAATCGCCATCCAGATTCTCAATGCACATAGCTGTCAGGGAATGCTCAGTGAAGGTCTATCGCATTCAATGGGAATATAATGATATAAAATAAACATTTTGAACAGTTTTCACCCCAAAAGCCTGCAGCTTCCGGTTTGGTGAATTCGTACATGGCCCCCAGGATGTCCAACAACTTGGACGGGCATCTGAGCAAGTTGTAAGTCAATCGACGGACATCATCTTTCACTTTCCAGTTCTCAGGGTTTACAACTTGTAGGGAGGTAAAGACAGAAAATATAATATACTATTACTATATTGGAGCATAATCTGGAAAATATAATTTGTGGAGTTTGTAATGGAATTATTTCCCCACAGTCCTTCGTGGTGACTGTCTTGTTGTATTCTGCCACAGCTGTCCATACACGATCTCGAAGGCTCACATTGGGCGACTGAACCTTCTTGATCCTGGCAGCCTCTCGGAAGATAAGGACATAGTCCAAGCACGACGGTTTGACTTTCTCGGCTCTGCGGTTGGCAAGACCTGAGCTAGGCAAAGCTTGGAGAACAAGTTAAACTTTTAATCTGATTTGATGTCATTTTGATTCAAGTGAGTTTTGGACTCAGCGATTCATAGATGTACTGCTCTTCTTTGTTGTGTTTCTTGAAGTTGCACCGTATGTAGCGGAACGATGCCAACACAGCTGCAAAGTGAGGATCCTCTTCAATCTCAGTTTCCTTGATGTCCTTAGTTTTCTTTGCTCATGAACCATTGATTTACTGACATTTACTGACTACCACCCTGGGCCCTAGCTGTCATAATACCAATATTAATTCATCCAAAAGTCACACTGCTCGATCAATGCCATGATGGCCTGGATGATCAGCATCTTGTTCTGTCCATCGACGAACTGCACCGAAAAAGGTTCTATGGTCTCACTTTGCCCTGCGAAGCGAACATCGATCGGCTCCCTGCTCGCTTCATATCCATTCGAAAGGAAGGAATGGAAATGCGCCTTGAACTGCAAGTTCGTCGGCCATCGCCCTTTCTCTCCATATTTCGCTTTCTCAGAGAAATCGAAGCACCATGGGGATAGGTGAAACTCCTTCGATGCCACGGGAACTGACTGGAGAATGGGCTGGCCTTCCAGCAGCTTTTTGACACATGCCATGTTGAAAGTGTTGGACATGGCCTTAGATATGGACATTCAACAAGAACTAAAATGAAGTAAAAAATAAATGCAACATTGCCAATATGTCATTTGCATCGTAAGTGTCATTTGCCCAACAACTGTCACTTGAATCATACTGGAGATGCGCCAAGCCACACAGATAAAAGCCTTTTTGCCATCATCGGATCCAAGCTCATTCCACAACCAACGGCCCATGTTGTGGTGCGCGCACACCTGGGCCAACAATTTGATTGTTTACTTTTTGGCCACTCTGAAATTCTGAAAACATCTTGATTTTGAAACCTGTCTTCAATGTTTGCTTTCGCACCTCTTCCATCTTTGCTGTCAGCCTTTCCGAAATGGAACTTGCCTTGCCATCACCACCGAGGTCACTGGCCTGAGGCACAGGCGTGATGGGCAGCGACAGGAATTTGAAATTTAGGAAATTTGGTGTATGTTCATGAAATAAAAATACAAGATAATACAAGTAAATAGTGCCAACTAGGCACCATTTGGTCAGCCTCTTCATGTTTTATCTTGGTAAGGCTCCGGGCGGACATGTCAGCTATGCTGCAACGGCTTGCCAACTGATCCGAAAACACTGCAGCTGATGTATTAAAAAACATTGAAGATCTCTTATGATACAGGTTTTTTGGACAAGGAACGTTGATCCATAGGCTGCTGAATCATTTTTCACTATGCATGCCGGTGAAATCTGACAACCATTGTGTGCATGACATGGGGCGCTGGGTTTCCCAGAACAACACCCCCGCGCTGCACACCAAAGTTTGAATCCTCCAAGAAAGGTAGCTGGGGAGGCGGTTGCCTTTGAATTGCACAGTCACCTGCAAGTTGCAGCAAATAGTTGACGCCTCTCGCATATTGCTGGTAGTTCTGGTTCAGGTACTCAGCTATCTCTCGCAGAACCTCCTTGCGTTCATCTTCAAGACTGCAAACCAGACCTCAGATAAGACAGAAAAGATACTTGACAGCAAAAAATCATTTTGGAAGATTTTTGGGCAGCAACAAACTGTTGTTAATTCCAAAATCATATTCCAAGTAACTGTTCACTTCATTTCTTGCGACTTTGCAAAGTGCATCGAAAGTCTCTTGTGAGCAGGAGCCAGGCCACACAATCAGTGGCTCTTGACATAGATCATGATCACTCACATAGCCTTTGATCAGCAAAAAGATATCACCAGGTGACTCCATGTGGCGTCGTGGCAACTTGTTGCTGGCCCTGGCTTCCAAGTCGCTTGGCAGACCTGAGGAGGTGTGAGAGCAACTTGTCTTAAGTAGCAGGGCACCAGCCACAAACTAGGCAGTCAAGGGGCAATCTCGTCTCAGGAATGTGAAGGAATGAGGGATCTCCTTCTCATCTTTGTTGCGTTTTCGATAGGCCCCAGAAGTCGTGGCAAAGTTCGGCAAGTTGCCAGTCCAATCACGAACTGTAGTTATATAAGTGGCTTTGAAGAACAGGTTCCTCTTTTGGAAGTGCTCAGCCAGTTTCAGATTCAAGAACCTTGTCTGATTTTTTCAACATAGAACAGTTTGAATTCTGAGGGCATACCATGTGATATGTAATCATATTATGTTAGATTGCATCCAAGATGCGACACTAGATCCTGCGGGCATTGCCTTAGATAATGTGAGTCGTGATTCTTGGCCATGGGTTTGATTGTCACTGGAGGAGAAAGTAGTTGCTAAGTGATGGACACATCTCCATCTCCTTCTCTGATGATTCGGGATATCAATCCAAATAGCGCATCTTAGGTGCTGAGAAACAATTTGCTGGAATCAGAAAATGTGAAGTTGTTCCACAACAACTGCCATTGATTCTTTATAATTCTTCGTGATTCTTCAACGTTTTGACTACTAAGTTTCTAGCCCACGTCTTCGTGCGTGTGTCCAACGCAAAGATGTTCGTGGCCAATGCTATCGAAGCATTGGCTAACAGCCAATGCCGAGCAAAATCGGTCAAATAGGCTATTGCGAACTTCCTGCAGGGATTAGATGCTCCAAGATGTTGCAAGTCACTGATTAGATACATGCATCTTGGGGGAACTCTATATTTGAACACTGTTTGATTTTCAGGGATCCTTTCTGCAAACCAGGAATCTCATCTAAACATTTATTAACATTTTTCTCTGCCCTGTGCTCTGCTCCTTGGGTGTATTATCAGCAAAAAGCTTACAATGTCGTGGCCAGGTGTCCCCAAACTGTTGTGCTCTTTCCCAGCAGACTTGCAAGCTCTGGCAAAATACCTCTATGGTCCAATTTGATCCGAAGGAAAGATCCGGATCAGCTATGTAAACAAAAATGCCACGGCCATGCACAACACATGCTGTAAGCTCGCACTCCGGGCGAACCTTTTGCTCCAAAGCTTTTGGGACGATAGATTCACTGTACCTTGGTAATTTGAACTTTGATTTGTCCATCGAGTCCTGGATGGCCACGATCAAGTCCCGTTGGTGGGCTGCTCGATCCCTCAGCTGCCAATAAGCTCGCCTGTCAGCAAAGGTGCCACCCAAATGGCGCAAGTACATATCTGAAGCTGCTGCATGCTCCTGGAGGCTCTGTGCCTTCCTGATGCGGTTCTTCAACTTGTGGCATGTAGAGCATTGGGCATGGGTTGTCTTGCCTCTGTGCCGCAACTTCTTGCGCCACCCTGAAGCTTTCAACGTTCTAAAAAAAGAAGCTGCACTTGCAGCTGGTTCACTTGCAGCATGGCAAGCTGCAGTGTAAAGCCGGAACAGGTCGCTAAAACGCCCAGGTGGCAAGTATCTCCGGGGCAAATTTTTAGGCGATGCTTCCATCAACCCAGGGGCAGCGCACAGGGCAGAGTCAACCAATGCTTTCACCAAAGTTTCACGCCCATCTTCAGTTGTAAAATCCACTTTCCCAACTTCCAGCCTCTAGTGTTAGATTCTAGTAGGAGTAGGTTCCCCAAAATTGTATCCTTGAAACTTGGGTTCATCTTAAATAGTATTTGTGCGTGGAGACTAGTAAAAAAATTGGCCAACCCTCCAACCAACCAAAGTGCTCATGAGGAAGGGTCTCCGCAATGCTCCAATACGTATGCTGCAGAAATTGGAGCACAGAAGCTGCCGCTCGGCCACAACCAGCCCCAGCTCCTTAAATGTGATTTGGTTGCAACATATGTGACATGTTACAATTGAATTCATTTCACTGGGCAAAGAAGAAACTTGGGAAACACTTGGGGGGAATAAAACATAATATTTAGACATAATTTGCTGAGGAGTGTCCATATTTTCGGGCATCTTCCCCTCGGAAAGTTTGTTTGGTTCGAGCAAGCCTTGCCCGGCCAATGCCAAGTAACTGCAAAAAGGCTGCTCTACATACAGATATTCCTTCCAGGGGTGAGCTAAATAGGGAATGGTTGCAATGAAAGATGAACACGTGTAATTTGTGGAAACATGTGTCCTGTCCTTCTATGAACCATTTGGACCTTGAGGATCTTGAAGATGAACTGGAACTACTGCTGCCATTGGATCCACAGTTTTGTGCTTCGTCGTCATCAGATTCTTGGCAGTGATTGGCTTGCAAGCTCCAAAGCCTAGGGGCATCGTCGCATGAAAACATGGACAAATGGGACATGTTATTTTTTCTCATTTTCCCATGAAGACAAGCAACAGAGAGTCCTGGCCAGCTTTGCTCAGGCTCCAAAAAGCCAGGCAAAAGGTGAAAACCATCTTGAAAGTCAGGTTTTTCTTGCATCGGCTCTTGCAGCATGGTCTCTTGAGGGCGTGTGCAATACGATCCGGGTTTTTCCCATTTTCAGAAGCTTTGGAGTGGTCTCCTTCTTCCCCTGTATCCATGCAAAGAACTTGGTTCAAAGTAAGACTCCTCATGTTGTTCACAACAGCAACATCAGACTGCCTGTTCGAAGAAGAGCTCTCATCAGATTCACTTCTTGCAGAGCTGCTAGATTCATCGGAGCCATTTGAGTCATCAGAGTCAGACTCCGGCGCATCATAGCGCATCATGGGCTCAACAGCGTTTCTATTGGAATCTGTTGGAAGGTGTTTAAGCCTATCCTGTCATCCTATTTGGTGAGTTATCTTATATAGTATAAATTTCCTATCATGCAAATATTCATACCTTGCTATAAGTAAAACGAGACGCTGATGAATACATAATACAGCATAATATAATATATCATAATATATCTTTGACATGACTGTCAAACACAATGCAGGAAATCAATAAATATAAGAAGTTTCTGGTTTGAACTTTGAACTTTGAACTGATATGATGTTGCAGTTCCAAACTCCCATGTCTAAGGACTGCTTGAGATCACATAGTTTCACGACGACAACCTCTGGATGAGTGAGGGCTCAGAAGTACTGACTTGTGCCCTGCAGCTAGCATTTTTCAGACCTCAGCTTTGCAAACGGTACTCCATCGCTTGGTTGAATTTCTCCAAGCTGCACATTGACAGGGCACAAGCGTACGCCGCTGCAACAGACTTCACGTGGTAGGAGTTCCCACCCAAAGAATGCAGTTCCTGATATGCAAATCTGTTTTTTGAAAAACATATTATACAGGTTCATCGTGCTACCCCTCAATTACAGTAGGGGCAAATAATTGCAAATAAAATCCATCCAAGAAACTGCACTTGACAGGTGCGAGAGTCGGAGCTGGTGAACAGGGAAGCCTTGACACAATAGTTTTTCTATGCCTTCCAGGGTTTGTTTGTTTTCTGAGGCCATTGCATGCTGGAATTTATGAGAAGGAAACATTTGAACACACCAGGCCTGTTATATATCGTTTGTGCCTCATCGAAAAGAAAGTGCCATTTGGTGTAAGACACGGTATTGCATTACCATTTTTCGAAGCCATGCGCTTGATATTCTGGCTGGTGTTGATAAAATGGTACTCGTAGGACCCAGCTGTGTTGAAAATGTCCAGGGCGTGTTGAACACGTTGACAATGAACAAATGGGTGGCTCTCTGTCAAAGGCTTCAGGTTCGTTGGAGATACCTGCAGGGGAAAAAAATGCAGGAGTGTCTTTAAATAGGTTTTCCAAGTTTCCAGTTAGACTTGAAACTGAAACACTTGTTTTTGGCAAGTGAAGCCTTCAGTTCTTGCATCATTTCCCAATGCAATTTCAGCCACTTTGGGTGCTTCTCTTTGGGTTCCTCGGTCCAATCTAGATTGTATTTCTTACCAGTCTTCCCAGACCCAGCTCGCTTCAATCTTTCAATATCCTCCATCACCACCGGATGAGAATTCTCAAAGAGATAGTGGCCCCTCAGCAGGCAAGGCAAAACAAGTCCATTTGTTTCTTTGCAGGTTACCTTTTTTAAAGAGGATACATCCAACTAATCCCAGCTAAGGATCGGGTCTTGCTCTGCAAAAACCTCTAACCTCTTGTAGACTGTCTCTACAGCTTTTTCCAACTTGTCATTGCTGGTGATGTAGTCTTTGAGCACAGACCTTTCTTGAGAAACCAAAACAATCTAAATGCACAACAGGCCGTAAGCCAAAGCAAAATGACAGCAACAAACATAAATAAAAATCACCAAACAATACTGAACCAGTAACTGATGTTTATTCAAGAGGCTTGTGGACTAAGATGATGTATACACGTCTCCGAGAAAGTGCGTCCCCCAGTCGTCTTGGGTCGATCACCAGATAACACCATCTAAATGCAGTCAATTTGTCCAAGTACTTCTTTACCACATTGAACACCCGAAGCAATCCTAATACATTCTCTAATACGCATAGGAGAGGCTCGTTGGAGTACACAGTGCGAATTGTTTCACGAAAAATTTCTGCATCATCAGCTGCAAAAACGGGACTGAGACTCCGAGGTGTTCAATAATGAAAAAGGACGGCAGGGAAATCCACAGTCGTAACAGGCATTGTCCCGGGGAAGTCGGCCCCTGTCACGACCCAACATATTGCTGAACATCCTCAGGCTTTTTGACCATGGAAATAAAACAAGTTGAAACAGAAATCATCACACCCCCGACAAGAAAGAAGGTTTTGGCCCTGGTAATTTCAATAACTTTTGTCAAGTATCTCTCGAGCATTGGTATTTGCAAGGAGAAATTTCAGACCAGCTTGTCCTTTTTCAGTATGAGATATCATCCTGCATCGGTCCCCTGTAAGTTCTTTCAAAGCGAACCACGATCCACAGGCACCAGAGCCTCAAATAAACAACATGAATCAGAGCAGCAAAAATCAGCAAGATGTAATTTATTGATGTCTGTTTCCAACAAGACCCAACCAAAACAAAACAAAAGTATCACACAGAAATCAAAGTTTTTCAGGTTTTGATGCAAGGAACAGTCGGACATCAAACCAAGTGGTACGCTCAGCCCTGCTAGAAAGTCAATGATGCCTTATTTGCACAACGTTTGCAAAATCAATATGCCATGGATCCAATTGTATCATGGACCTTTGTCTATTGTGGGAAGGAACCAGTGTTCAAAAATACCAAACACTGCCAAAACCTTAACAGATCAAAACCAAGTTTCCTGCTTGATGTGCAAACCTCCGCCCCCAGCCAGAAACATGCCGTGCTTGGAGTTCAGAGATCTTGACATGAGGCGTCAAACCACCTGGCCTTAGGTGGCAAGGTTTGCAACTTGAAATCATGGACCTTTGTTTTCAGAATCCATACTAAAATCATTCAAGACAAAATCAAAAAACAGGTGTAAAAACCAGTAAGTCGAAACAAGAATCACTTCCCTTTGAGCCCGCTGGATTGTGTCAGCTGAAGAGGTTGTTGATACAGAGGATGTTGATACATCGCTGCTAACATCAGAGTCAGACTTGCTGCTCAAATCATCATCGCTGGTGCCATCATCATTGCGATCACTGCTGCTATCAACAGAGACCCTGCCAAAACCAGGTGACCTAGACCTAGACCTTCTGCTAGTTGAAGGCATGAGCCAAACACCTCCCCATCTTTTTCAGAAACAAGTAACGCATCGAATTGAAATAATGACCATCAAATTGCATCCCTTTGAACTTTTGTTGTAATGCAGACAGGCAGCTCAAACGGAATATAATCCATTGAAGAACAGCCTCAGACGCAGCAGGAAAAGCATGGTGACATAGACTGGAATCCACCATCATCACATCACAGTATTTTTTCTCTGTTTGCATCCATTGCAAATGGTCGCTGCCCTATGCTGCTAGCTGACAAACTTTGTTGACAGCCACAGATGTCTTCACTAAGTCATAAATCTTGGCCAAAATCGTTGACGGGGCTTGGTCACACCTGTCTCCATCGAGAATAATTCGGTGGACCTTGGACTTGAAGCTAACAGAATCTTTCCAAAAGAATTTAAAACTAACACCCCCAAATAAACAGACATAATAAATACAAAACATTGCTATCAACAACAAAAACTTTCAGTAAATGAATGACAGATACCCGGGTCAAAGTCTCACTTGCTAGGACCTCTCCTCCCTCCTTGCTGCTCACGATGTAGGATTGCATGGCCTCAACAGAACTCTAAAGCGAACAAAAAATCAAGAATTTGCCAAATCAAGAAAACTAAGAAAACTAAAGTCTGCAAAACAAAAAGGGAATGAATGAGGATGACAGCAAGGTACAATGTCAGTGCATGGGTGTGGCAAAAGAACTGCTCGTGGTTCCTCATTCTTCTGCTTCTCATTTTCCTCCTCCTCCTCCTCATTCTCGTGCAAATCATCATGATCATCAGCTCCTTCATGAAGTTCTTCATCAGGTCCATCAGGTCTATCCGATCCTGCATCAAATAGTTCACCTTCAGGCTGTGTCTCGCATGCAGTGTCATTGTCATCTTTCAGATTGCAAATATCAGACTCAGGGTCACTTCCAGATTCATCTTGGCTCCTTCGGTAACCTTCAGGGGTTGGCAAGCTGTGGCAAAACTCTTGAAACACACTAAAAACAACAACAAACAAAAACTTGTGTTTCTTTGTCGCAAACTAGCGCCTGGAACTATGATTCTGTCAGCCCGGGCTGGTCGCAGCGGTCGTGGTGTGTCTCCTTCTGGTGACGGAGGTCGAGGAAAAGAAGGTGGCTGTTGCTCTTCACCAGTCAGTGTAGGTGGTTGATTGGTAGTGGTCACATCTGGTAGCTCATCCTTCTTTGTAGCGGCACCGCTGGGCTTCTCGACTTTCATTCGTTTCGAAGGACCTGCAAAAGTTATTTTATGGTAACTAGTGAAAAATGACAAACTGTTTTCACAAATGACTAAGCCGCAATGGGACAAAAAAACAGTACAAGATAATACAGGCATGGCAAGATGCCTGGTGCAAGAAGTCTGTCTGGACGGTCATATCTCACAGGGGTGGCACTCCTTTCTCGCTTGCATGTATCACTCAGCTGTGGCAACTGTTTGATATTGTAATCTTTGAACTTTTCAATCATCTTCGGAGTGGGGGCCAAGACAAGTCGCCTCGGTTTGACTAGCTGATTTCAATAATAATAAATGTGTAGGTTTGCTGGTAGATTTCATAGGAACCTATTTCGACAGGTGGGAAAAAAAAACATTGAACCAAACTTGAAAGCGAAGAACGTTGTAATCACAGCTGAGTGAATTGGCAACCCCTGCGGCGTGCAGAGATCCTTGTCCGCACTTGCGAAAGAAATCCTGGGAGAGGCAGGCAGCAGCTTTGTCCCCAAACAAATCTTGGTGTTGAAGCAGTTTGTGGGTTGGAAAAAAAAGTGCTTAAACTATATCCAAGACTCTCAACTGATCGCTTCACATCAATCTTTATGTTTGATGGGTGCTCGGCACCATCCATGGATTGTGGCATCCTATATGCCATCTTGAGCCGCTAGGCTATGTAGAGGCCAAGATGTTTTCTCATGCATCCTTTCCCACTCCCCTAACCACAACCTTGTGGAGCCAAGAAACTGATATTCGATCCATATCACTGTGGGTGCCATTGTCCACCTGGATTGGGAATAGGCAATTGAATGATTTCAGAATAAGATCTCAGATCTCCAACATCTAAAATTTTAAATAGGTGGAAACATAAAACCTGTTAATTTGAGTCCAGCTGCTAGGGGCTGCCAAATAGGTCCATGGGGCGATGAGACACACTGCAAATTTGAGCCAAACTTAGAGACCTGATTGCATTTGATTAAAGACCCATATACAACGAGAAGCTCTTATATATATATACCCTCTGGTTATTTAACATAGCCATGGAAAATTGCGCATTTATAGATGATGTTCCCATTGGAACCTCCATTTATAAGGGATTTTCCATGGCTATGTTAAATAACCCGAGGGTATATATATTGTACTACACAATAGCCTGAGTTCTTTTACCCTCCAGTAAACGTTTACATGTGGAAAACCTACTAGACTTGTCGATCTTTTTTTTAAAGGGAAACCATGGGTGTTCCATATCTACTTTTACCACATGAGTGCTGAAGCTAACCACAAGTGGAATGGCCACTGATTTTGACCCAGCCACTATATGCTGCTCCACTTGGCCGTTTCTGCAAGGAAAGTAGAGCCTGGCAATGTGCGAGCCGGGGCCTTTCGAGCTTTGGAACATATTTCTGAGGTTAGATCGAAAAAATCACAACCAATTTGCCACCAATTCCTTGCTTGACAGTGAAGAATCGTCCAAATCACAACTCAGTAACTATACGATGACGCACTGAGGATCCCCCATCCATAGGAAATCAGCTCACGCCTGCTCCACCGAGCCTTTTGCCCTTCGCATGGACGTGGCCGTCGCATTCCGTAGCGCATCGTGCCCATGGCCGCTGGCGTTGTCACTGGGGATGTTTTTCCCCCCAAGCTTGAAGATGAAACATAGCTGAAACCGCGAGTTCCGTGAACCAGTCAGGGTGTGCGTAAGCCTTTTTCAAAATGGAGATGGGGATTGCTCACCTCTGCGGTATTTCGAGGGGTTTTGTCCGCCTGAGCTTCACATGGCGAGTGTTCCAGCATGGCAATGCTTTCAACAGTCAC
>Ga0126342_10004809_pt1 | contig 23251 bp, 22 predicted proteins | sample Cyp1metagenome_FD_92528 | JGI IMG/M metagenome (GOLD analysis project Ga0126342, IMG submission 92528) | Coral microbial communities from Lord Howe Island, Old Settlement Bay, Australia - Cyphastrea 1 metagenome | ecosystem: Host-associated > Invertebrates > Cnidaria > Coral ...
CGCTCCCCAGTTGCCTGGTGAATGAGATTCATTCACCCGCAAAATGGGGAGCTTTGATGATGCCTTGGTCAGATTGGCAGGTGCGTCGATTGAGCAAAAACTTCAAGTCGTCGTTAAGACGCTTTCCACTGGAGAGCGTCTTAGCGACGACCACTTGCCTGGTGAATGAATGTCATTCACCAACCAAATGGGGAGCTTTGATGATGCCTTGGTCAGATTGGTCAGTGCGTCACTTAAATAAAGTTTAAAGAGAGTGCGCCACAGAATCTGTGGCACATTCCCTTCTACGACTTGCTGGAGAACGCTGAAAGTCTTGGAAGAGGTTGTGCCGGAGAGTTTGCTGGCACAAGTTAAGACACTGAGGCCAAACAGGCTGCGGATGCAATCGCTGAGGTCGCAGTGCAGACTGTAAAGGGACTAGCGCTTCAGCTGCAGTCCAGACTCAGACTGAAGGGACTAGCGCATGGGCTGCAAAATTGAGGGCATCCGTTTTTTTTTGCAGTTGAAACGTCTGATTGCATTCATGATCTCCCACTGCTTTTGCGAGGTTTGCGTTTGGGTGTCCATTACCTAGGCCTTGTCGAATCTGAAGTTCCTGATCCACCACTTCAAAATGGATGACATGCACACAGTGAAAGAGGGGATGACCAACAGTAACAAACGACCGATCTTTTGAAGCTGCATGCCTCCATCTGCAATTCTGCGAAATATCTGTTAAGAAGAGTTTGTATAAATATCCTTGGGAATTGGGCATACAACAAACTTTCGTTGCTTTACAGCTGGAGATGCCGCCTCCTTCGGGAATGACTCCTTTGGTCTTCAAGGAAAGTGATGATTCGGAATCTTCAGTTCTGAGCCCCAGTCAGCTTCAATCTTCACTTTGCAGGAAGTATTTGACGAAGCAACCGATGATTCAATGTAATGTCAAGTTGAATACTACGAGGGATGTTAGCATCATGAAGTGGCATAAAATCCTGGTTTCTGAGCCTATTGCTTTTGACCTGTCACGTGCATTCCTGGCAAGTTGTCCGAAACTATCAGGAATGCTTTTGCCGGCAAGAGCAGCAGTACACTGGCGAATCGTGCGGGTCCTATGTTGAGGTATGTGGCATACTGTGACAATCAAAAGTGCATTTCTTTTCCTCTGAATGAACCAAGAGTGTATGCATAGATGCTGCATGAGGAGTCAGTAAGTAGTTTGTTCAGAGCCTACGTACTTGAGATCATTTTTGAGTTCGCTTGGATCCAGTCTCAGCGTCATGGATTGTCACAAGTGCTAAGCAGGTGCTTCAGTTGAGACGTATCCTGGGACTTGCTGCTAAGGGCTTTCTTACGAAGAGGAAGACTAGGGCTAGGTTGGCGCTCACAGTTCAAGAGGTGATGTGTCTCGAGAAAATACTCTCTTTCAGGCCAGGCCCTGGCTGATAGTGTAAAGTGTGTAGCCCATGTGCCATTCCGACTACTTACTGCTTTGTCAACCAGCAGACTCACTCTCAGGCCCTGGCTGATACTGGTGTGTAGCCCATTTGCCACAGTCTCAGTTTGACAGACAGAATGTATCACTTTTTGACCGGTCTCATACTCTAATCACACGTCATATTTGTTTCATATTCTTTGCACACCCTGTTCATACCCTTTTCATACCCCTGTCATACCCTTTTCATACCCTTTTCATACCCTTTTCATACCCTGTTCGTACCCTCTTTATACCCTTTTCATGCCCTTTTCATGCCTTTTTCATATCCCTTTGAATACCCCATACCCTTTCCATACCCTTGTCATACCCTTTTCATGCCCTTTTCATACCCTTTTCATACCCCTTTTCATACCACTTTCGTACCCTTTTCATGCCCTTTTCATACCCTTTTCATTCCAGGCGCCTGGCTGAATGTGACAATGTGCGTTTGTGATGTTGAACATTGAATGGCGATAACTGATTGAGATGGTGAGGCATCATTGCTTGATGCATTGTGGCCTTCTCCTTGTACACAGTACCCCAGGCATGTTTGCTACTTCAGATGGAAGTCAAGTCACTGAGCCGCAATCAATCAATCAACCAATCAATTATTGAACCGCTCATGACATATCCCAGCATTGACCCAAACCACAGCCACACTGGTTTTTTGTCCTTTGCATACCAGAATTGGCTCAAGAGCGATCAAGACTTGCGCTTGCTGCTGCAGTCCATATTGCAGTCAGACTTGCGCCATTTGTGCTGCAGTCATCAGTCAGATGACTGTCACAGTTGAAGCAGCAGCTCCCATGCCCGTAGATGGCGGAGATTTGAGAGACTGGGATATGCTTGAGCAGCCTGCTGCTCATGATGAGTCCCAACCCATTGTGGCACTCACTGGCAAGGACCGTCAAATTGCCAGAGACAATGTGTTCTTGTGCACATGGGCAACCGAGATCCCTTATCGGAACACTACAACTGGCGCCTTGATTGGAATCAAGCTTACAGTTATGGCAATGATATCGAAAATTATGACCGGAGTTGCCCAAGGTTGAGTATCAAAAGATTACCAAAATGACCCGTTGAACCAAACGAGACACATTATAAACTAACTACCCACTTCTTTTGGGTCGCTTCCTGACGTATTTGGTGAGATGATGTCACTGTGTCAGTGAGGGATTCGTCAGAGCGAAGTGAGATGCAATTGTTTTGTTTCATAGAGAGACAGTTTGAGGCGGAAATGACACATGAAGGATGAACAATGTTTTCTTGACCTGCATGTTTACATGTGTTGCCATCAGGTCCTGAAGGGATCAAGGGATCTTTGCTTTGCCCTAATTTGTGCGCAGGCACGCTTCATGTCATTCATTGGTTTCTACTTTTCTACACATCAGCTGTGCACAATGTGTTTTTGAGAGGGTACAGCTAATAGTAGAGTCCAAGTATCAGAGTTTGCTCGCCGCCTGCCTGAACTAGGCCTTGCCGACAACGGGGCCGTGTCATTCGTGATTTGGTGCGAGGCCTTTTGGCCTCGCAAACTGTGGCCAAAAAAGGACGTCGAGGTTGCAAATCGGGGTTGCTGGGATTGCATGTCTTGAATTCATTGAAGCTTTCAAAAGCAAAACCGTATGTTTCACATGTTTTTGGCGTTAACAGCGAGTGACTTTGTAATTGTTGTGGCAAGTTGAGACGATGGATTCAGCCATCACCTAATGAGGAAATCCATGCGCAGACGAGAGCGTATTTGAGACGGTTCTGGGGAAGAACCGGGATGGGGCTCTTCAGCTGACGGCGTACACGCTGTCATTGGTCATCAACCACGTGGAGATGATGCGGGACTCCGGAATGACCAATCAGTTCGTGCTGAGTCTGGCATGTTGCTTGCTGGGACATTGTTCAGATTGATGAGCATAGACTACAGAGTTTCACAGTTCTACATGATCAGCTGTGTTGTTTTGGCTGTGAATTGGGCATATATCGTCATCCTAGGTGGCAACGGCAAATGGATCTCCCCAGCAGTGGGGATGGTGGTTTCCGTTCTGAGCGGGTCAGCATTATGCAATCTGACACACCAGATGGTGTGCACAACAAAATGCAAGCTGCCGAACCAGTTCGACTGGCAGTGCCGGGACCCTAAGGATAGCTGGGAGTTTGCCTTTGGGCACCAATTGGAGAACCACCAGGAGTTCCTCCGGCAGGTGATCGGTCTGACTGGGCCTCTTGACCAGAATATAGTGTAAAGAGTAAAGCCATTGTTGTGCTGTCACGGGCATTGTCGGCTTCTGTTTGATCTATTAGATGGTTGCTTTCCAACTTGTCAAGGACCATTCGGGCTCCAGCACCGCCTCCTATTCTTCCTCTCCCGCCCACCGCAGCTGCAGCTGGAGCTACGGAGGAGGCGCGCTACGTTTGTTGGACAGGTGAGGGATGTGGTAGTGACCATTGTTCCTTAGTCTAGAATTTTAGTTGCGCTTGTGTCAGCTGACTGCAGGGTTCCGGAACTGCAGACTGAGCCTTGATCCGGCTTGAGATTTTCTTTCACAGCATTTTGAAAAAACTCGGATTTGGCATCATGCTGGGGGACTTGCGCTTTAGACTGCAGTCCAAGCGACTTGCGCCTTGTGCTGCAGTCTAAACGTCATAAGCTCAATCCATATTGATATGTATCTATATATGTATATATGTCATGTATTATAATAAGATTTTTTTTTTACCTTTTTTGTTGTCGGTGCAAGCCCCCAGCCGCTGACTATTGGTGTCTACTGAGTTCTTCCGACGTCATGTGACCGCCCGCTGCCATGCTTAAAAGGATGATTCACGCACAGTGACTCAGTGTAACTTTTGACCCTGATCAGTTGCGCATTTGTCTTGGAATCGCTTTGGTTTCGCTTATGCAAGAAAATGATGGGATTTTGCTTGCGCAAGAAACCTTCAACATGGCAGGTACTGGGACGTTTGGAGGCAGGAGCATCCAACGTGGTCCCTATTTTTATTTACTGTAGGTATGTGAGAGTCATTTGAGAAGAAGCATCCCATGTTTGGTTGTCATTGTGCTACCAGTGTCACTGGGGACGGTTGGTGCCTTTAATTATTATGTGTTACCAAGCGGCGCCAAATTCAGTGGGCAAGTTGATGCTGGCATTGCAGCGTTGCGCATGTTTTTTTGGCGTTTCCCACTGAAAGGTGTGAGACCAGTTACACAATTCTGGCAGCCAACTGGTCTGAAGCTCAATGATGATGCTGAGAGAGAGTTCAGAGTTTCATCTCAATCCGCAGAAAGAATTGTTCATGTATAGCTTCAAAGATCCTGCTCTCACACTGTTATGCCTTCTCTCATCAGTGATTTCAAGTGACTGTGAACAATCTTATCCAACAATATAGACAATTATCACGACTTATTTATTTCATACTATGATATCATTTGAGCAACTATTAATTCATTCACTGGCTGTTTGACTGTTTAGGCAAATTCATGTTGTAAGCGCACGGATTCTAAAACAATCTGCCGGCACTTCCGGCATTCAAAAAACCGGCTTTTTTTTGACACAGATTGGATCACAGCAGAATCAACTTTGTATACTTTGAGCCGAACTGATCAGATTTTCGCAGCTTCCAGGACTCCAGGTGCAGAACCTTTTGATTCAATGATGCTGACTTTGATATCGCTTACAATAATCAGGGGAGCATGTCGTATAGTCTGATATGTGCAGTTTACGAGCTAATGTTGTTTCACTACTGTTCCTGAATCAGACAATGTTCCACTTTTTGCTTCATTAGTCTTTTGTGTCAACTGCCTCTTAACCAGTAAGAGGCAGGTGACACAAATTACAGACTAGCAGCCCCGCGACACACAGCAAGATCGCCATGCAACAGAAGACGCCGATCTGCAAACGCTTGGAGTGCCAGAGAAATCCCGCCAAAAACTGCCCAAATACATTGTGCGGCCAATGCTGTCAACTACAAGGCTTTCAAGGGTGCCATCAGGACAACCACTTCCGGCGAGGAGTTTCCAGAGGCACGTCGAAGGTCTCAGGTGCTAAGAGGGCCCGCCAGACCTTCGAAAAACATTTGAAGGGCTACATGCAGGAGATCACGGAAAGAGCTAAAGCGGATCAGCAGAGAAATCACCCTAGCCGCTTAGACTCCCTCCTCGAAAAAGCCTCCCCCCAAGCAATCGTCAAGACGCTCTCCAGGTGCCTGATGTATCAAGACTTTGATGAATTGATCGGATTGGTCGGTGCATCAGAGGCGAAGGTCTTGGAAGAGGGTGTGCCGCAGGATTTGCTGGCACAACTTCAAGACCCTGAGGGCAAACAGGCTGCAAGAGAAATCGCTGAGGCTGGAGTGCAGACTGAAGGGATTAGCGCTTCAGCTGCAGTCCAGACTGAAGGGACTAGCGCTTCAGCTGCAGTCCAGTCTTGGGCTGCAGCAACAAGCGCTTCAGCTGCAGTCCAGGCAACAGCACAGCCTCAGACTCCTCCAAGAGTGGTTGCAATTCCACCAAAAGTCCTGGCAGCATGGAGGGAATCGCTTGGGCACGTCGATGGAAATGAGTATCATTACATCATGGACCTCCGGGCACGTTTGTGGAAGGCCATTCTTGGAGGGGAAGCCTATGACAATGATCCAGAAGCAATCACGATGAGAGAAGCCCTCACGAACAGAATGAGCTCTCTCCAGTGGGACAGACTCAGGTCACAAGTGTGTCCTTTGAGCTTCCTTTCAAAATGGCAGTGGCAGGAATTTTGTGCCTGGGCTGCATGAGCCACCATTGTCAAAAGATGTTTGCAGAAGATATTTCTTGCATTATTATTGTTTCTTTTGATAGCATTTCCTGCTTGATTCCAATCGTTATTGCGCAGACTGGGGTAAATTATGCAACTGGACTTGGTTCGTGCCCCAGCCAGATGAAATGCCAAGGCATGGACTTCAACCAGAACGTGCTTCTCCCAGTGATCAGGGAGCGTGAAAGACAGGGATGGCCAGCTGGGATTGGTCGGCTCAGAGGTTGGTACCTGATCTTTGGAGGGACGTCAGCAATGTTTTATTCAGAAGCAAAGAAGAAGACAGATCATTTCTTTGACCGGAACTGAGCAGGAACATCTGATGTGGACATTGCCATTGTGTATGACTGGGAGCTCACTGCTGACTGGATGTCTCCACAGCTTGCGACACAAGCTGGCATGATGGGCAATGAGAAACCACAAAGCAGATTCAATCGGATCCAATCTGGATGGTTTCAAACACAGAAAAGATTGCGGCCCAACTGGGAAACCTTCCAAGACAAATGGGCAGCAAAATACGAAGCTCAGCTGTTGGGTCTTTGTTTTTTTTTTTAAAGGCAGTTTGGACAAAGTGAACCTGTCAAGGGACCTGGCTTCATGTGAGCCACCAGCAGCTCAGGAAACATCCAAATCGTGACGGCCTTTGAGAAGAAATCTCACAGCTTTCCGCTCGTGATGACGGAGTATTTTGCCAATCCGATAGCGATGCCGCAGGACCTGGTCAGAGCCGTTTCGTTCATGATGGACGTCCCTGTGCAGTTCTATTTAATAATACTCATCATGAGACGAGATGCAATTTCCTTTTCCTGGATTCTTTTGAAATTGCCTCTTCATTCATAACCTTTTCTTACCATTTTCATACCCTTTTCATACCCTTTTCAAACCCGCTTCATACCCTTTTCATACCCTTTTCATGCCCCTTTCATATCCTTTTCATACCTCATTCATGCTCTGTTCATACCCTTTTCATACCCTTTTCATACCCCTTCTATGGCCTTTTCGTTCCCGTTTTCATACCCTTTTCATGCCCTGTTCATGCCCTTTTCATACCCTTTTCATAGCATTTCTGATACGCTCTAGTTCTGGCATCAGGACCAATGGGTGCAGCGTTGTTTTTGAAGTGTTTTCATTCAGTTGGCAAACTACTGATGACAAGCAGTGTGTGGGGGTTTGACTTCCCCCTGGTGCGCTTTTGCATGTTGTTTTACCTTTTCATACCTTTGTCATACCCCCTTCATACCCTCATCATGTCCTTTTCATACCCTCTTTATACCCCTGTCCGCAACAGAGACTAAAAACCGTAGCAAAGGACACCGCATTTTGTTTTCCCATAACAAGTAGCTTAAGAGCAGAAAATCAACAGTTTGTTGTTGAATTTCAGTGCCAGTCCAGGCGTTCTCCAGAGCAAACATCAAAGCATTCAACATAAAGGGTTTCCTGTGGTATCCCCAGTCAGTTCCTTGCATTTTTATTGTTGAGCAATTTTGGGAGGAACCTCAGAGGCAGACCCCAGCGGCTGCCCAGAGCTCTTCCACATTGCCGCCATGGCGTTCAGCTGCGGCGCCTTCACATGATGTTTGGCAAGACCCAGCCTGGGCTGAGACGCCAGCACCACCAGCAAGAGGGGAAACCCTGAACAAGTGGCAGCTCGCGGAAGCCGTGAGAAAAGTTTGGAACGAGGGCAATTTCTGCAGCGTCTACTGGCCCTTTCCCAAAAACAAGAAGCCTCTCAATGCCAACAAGCGTGAGGTGATGGCCCACTACTACAGGGATGATCCTCCAATGTTCAACTTGTCCCTGACCAATCGCAAGGCGTATGCCCAGTGTGAGGGGTTGTTGAACAGACCTCGAAGCTGGGAACGCTTGGGCCCATTGGTGGATGTGGCTAGACCGTTGGCGTGGTTGAGTCTGAGGCAGGTGAATCTTGACATGTTCGAGTCCATCACAAAGGAGCCTATGATGTGGGGAGAGAATAGGGAGGTCCACCACCCCGACTATGGTGAGACCTGGCGCTGTGTCTTGAAGGCGCCGATTCCTGAGCTGGGAGGTACCGCAAATTCGAAAAGATACAACCAAGATGGGACTATCACGGTTGTTGAAGGCGGCATAACGTACCAGGCAAATCGATGCATCCACAGCAGCTCATTTTACAGCGCTGCAAAGATTCTCACACATGGACTGGTGCCTGGAGAGTGTACGAAGCAAGGTATTCATGGAGTGTACTGCTTTGACATGGGAAACAAAGGGGGACGCAAAGGCGCTGCCGATGTGGCAGCCAAATCTCACTCCTATGCCGTGTCCACGTGCCTTTTCCAGGACAATGTTTTTTGGTCCATCAAGTACGAGCTGGCTGCATTCCAATGGTATTCAGGTCACAAAAAACACCCGATTTCAGCTGGGGGCAAGCAGTGGGCTTTTCCGCTGGACATGGGTGACGGGTATGGGCCATGGTTCCACCTGGTGGCAATCTGGCTTCATGGAGCGACCTGGGACCAGATCAAGGAATCCGAAGACGACATCAACGTGGAGACCAAATTCTACCCACCCTATGAATTGGCAGCATGAGCAGCTTTTCAGTCATCCCTATGTGTGACTTGCACCTTGTGCCATTGCGCTGCAGTCCGGATTGGTTCACTAAGTTACAGCATCCAGTTGCAATTTGATTTAACAATTCATTTTGGTTGGCCACGCGGATGTCTGACGTCGTAGCTCAAATGTCAAAGAGCTGCAAGTTTCACCACATTTGAAAAAAAATGCGCTGCTTGCAACTACTATTGATGAATGAAACAGATACTGAGAAGCAAATGGCAAAAGCATCATAGTGTTGAACATTTATTTTGACTGGATTGTTGGGACTACGATTGTAGCCTCAGGAATTACATGTGTTCAGAATTCCACCAGCAAATCCACCTGCCTTGGCCCAGGTTAAGAGACTACAGTATGCGAAGAAGCGGAATCCTCTGATTTTTGAGGCTGTAAATTTAGCAAGGCACGGATCAAATTCAGAGCTCAGAAGTCTACTTTCACAAAGCCATAGTCAGAATTCAGGAGGTTTTGTATGAGAAGTGGGTTCTGGAGTTGAAACAAGGTATGCAGATGGTTTGATCTGAAGTACTGCTCAAGAAAATACCTGGAGCAGAGGAAAGTGCACCATATTATTTTGGAGTTTTGTAGCTTCTAAGATTCTATGACAGTTTTCTTACAACAGGAAACCCACTAAAGCAATGCTTTGAGAGCTATTGGGCCATTCAGGCAATGGACATCATCAATATGAATCGTGCTTTCAGTTCAAGGTATGGTCATTTCATGATGCTTGACAGCGTGAAGATATTATTTTTATCCTGTTTCTTCAATTTTGGCAGGATGATCATGTTCAGCCGCCCGTGAACTGATGTGATTTTGAGGCCGTTTACTGTTCGACATCATCAAAGTACATGTGCAGCAGAGCGCTTCGTTCGTGCTCGATTTGGATTCAAACCAATGTGCCCTGAGTCTCAGGTGCTCACTTTTGTTGCACAGTGGCAGCAGGCGTGGACATTGCGTGGATGTTTGTGTGCGTGCATGTCTGTGAGGATGAACCTGATTAAAATGCTAAATTGCTGATGTCTATGCCCCTTCAACTTTCGGCTCATTGTCAACAATAAGAAACAATCGTGCAAGCAAGCAGTAGACTCATTCAGCCATGGTATCATTTGCTCCTGTGGTGGACTCTTCTTTGGAGACCCAATTTTTGCTGCTACCTTGGGGTGCGGAGAGCATCTATTTCCTAACTAATGATGTACGATTCTTGGTCTGTGAAAACACGATGTGACTCCCCCTTCATTTTTTCGACATTGCTGGTCAATTCGTCGTCATTTGTCCGTCAACTGAGGAAAACTACCTGGGAAAAACATTGTACCAGGGTACCTCAAGAGCAGCTCCCTCAGGATTTATGACAGTCCATGCGAGTGACGTTTGCCAGGCTGTTGTGACTGTGACAAGATATTACTCAACGTTGTTGAAATTGAGGAACTTTCAGAACCGAAATGCACATTTCTCTGGATGTCCGTGGGACCTGGTCCGAAGACCCTGGCAAATATGACTCCCTTGGACCCTTTGCTGAAATTGAAATTATGATAATGGCGATGTGGCTACTGATGTGAACACGCCAGGATTGAATTCAGTCAGTTTATTAACCGGTGAGTTTCGCTACTGACCGGTCTTTACCTGCCCAGGAGATGTCTCAGATGAGTCTGATTTGGAGTCGTACATCAAATGCCTGAAAATGGGTTCCCACCACGCTGTGGGAACAGTGGCGGTTCTCGTCGTGCAGATATTATCTGTACAGCACATGCTCTTGCGCAAAGTCAGCCCCCACTGCACCCGTGTGGCCATCGATTTGGTCAGACACTTTCCTGCACTGCTGATATGTTTCCACTCTCCCCAGCAGTCCCATTTCATTGTAAAATCCAATTGCGCTGGCAGCAACCCCTGCATAATGTTGCCTGAAATCATGAGGCCGAACAGGACTGTATCGCGGTGCAAGTGTGGCGCGAGCAGCTGCTGAAATGTGTATGGCATCTGTGTGGTATTTGAGACCCGGGTATTTTGGCTCACTCACCAAAAGTGCTATCCCATGTTTTTTTGGCATTCTTTCACAACAATTGAAGCTGGAGCTGATCTGAACTGAGGCACCTGCCCTCGAATTTTCAGACAGCCAGCGTACGAAATGCAGAAGTTCCGAAGCTGGAGTTGATGGAATTTTACATCGCAGTCAAAGATTTACTGGAACCTGTACCAGGATCTTGTTTGTATCCCAAAGCAGACGCAACAGGGTGCGGCGCTCAAGTTAATGGGGGAGATAGATAGCTGTGACAAGTTGCAGTTTTCACTTTCCTTTGTTTGCTTGCAGTTGTATTTGATGTAACCAATATATGTTGATTCAGGCAGCATAACAAGAAAGCATGGCGCCTTGTGACTTGGATTGGATGTGTGACATTATTGAGACACAAAGGCCTTGCATTTTGCTGATCTGATTGGCTGATGAGTGTCATATCGGATTATCGCCTTGTTTAACCTTGCTCCGTTTGAAATTTCATTTCGCAGCCTTTTGAGGCCAGGGACGAGCTGGAATTATGCGCGCCAGAAATTGTTTTTCTGATGGAATCGCTATGTGTGCGGCCAAATGCTTATGTTGTCATGGCCTGAGAAATGTTCGCAGTTATTGAGATTTTTAATGTTCATTCAGGCTGTGCCTGGAGCTTCATTGGTGCCGTCCACCTAAGGCAGTGAAAGGATTGATGTCTCATTCTGATCACGGAAGGCAACGAGCAATTGAAACACTCCTTCCTTGTTTGTTACGCGCCCAGTCTCAAATCATATGAGGTAAGAAGAGCCGCCATGCGTGCACTAATGTGAGAACCCAGATTCCTTCCTACTTCTATTCTTTTGTCATTGTAAACACAGTATTATTAGGTCAATTCAAGCGCGAACTTTGAATTACTTGTTTCTATTTTGCAAGGGCATACACTTGACATTACAGATTCATACTGACTGACTGTGTTTTTTTTGTGCGCACGTTTTCATTCGGAGGAGAACATTTTCATGATGAGAGAAGAGACGATGTGCAGGATGCAGCTCTTTTCAGCTTCCGCCCAGACAAGATCACTGACATGATTGTGACAATTTGTTTGGATTGCTTAGATGCTTTGCGCGAAGACCCAATTCCACAGGGGTCACAGTCTTTCGAGCACACCCCTCCAGAAGAGTCACTGACAATAGCGGTTCCTTCTAAGAGGGCCAAGCTACCGCCACCAGAGCCAGAAATTGGCCCCAAGGGCAAGACAAGCATCGTGGCGTTTGCTCCGAATTATGGAGAGGGTCTAAAGCTTCCAACTCCAAAGATGGCAGGACGCAGCCACCAAAATTTTACAGTTCCGGCGCATCCTGTGCCTTCTGCAGTGAAGCCGGAAGACAACGCAGTTTCAAGCGCTTTTTCACGCTGGCGGACTGATAATGCACCGCAGCCCACATGCCGCAAGACTGAGTAATCGATTGGCGGCTCCCCGTAGAAATCAGGCTTGCGCCGTGAGCAGCAGTCTTTGTGCAAGGTTCGCGCTTTGGGCTGCAGCATTGAGTTAATTCGTTTCTGCCAGAGGGTGGTTTCACCATTGTCAGCTCGAACAGTGTTTCTGGCAAAAACAGTTTTTCTTGCTTTTGGATTGCTTGAAAAACGGTGGACACCGCAGATTTTTGTTTTCTTGTCTAGACACAAAGATGCTTGCTGCTCATAGAAGAGATCATACGCCAACTTCTAAATCAATTTAGTTCAAAATAATTGATACGTTTCGAACTATGTTTGGTGCTTGGTCTTCAAATGATGAGAGGATGCCAGCTGCTCAGAGAAAACGTGGTTCATACACAGTGCACCAAGTTTCATTAAATCCTAGATCGATTAGTTTCAACAAATATCTATTCTTGGTTTCTTTATAACAAAATGCATTTTTAAAGTGGTATTTCAGATGTTAAGGTGGCCAACCAAAGTATCATTGGCATTCACTTTATTTAAAGGATTGCAATTTGAATCGCAATGGAAAGCAAACTGTGGCTACACACGTGCATGACAATTACAAAACGGGAAGCAACATGTGACATAGGTTATGCATATGTGCTGCGCAGTGCTGGTACCAATATTGTTTGAATAATTTGTCCTGTGATAGCAAAAATAATGAAGCCTTCATTGATTCGGACAACTCTAATAACTGAGTCTTTGACGCCGTGCCTCTTCGAATGGCTGAAGAGCCTGCTGATCAACAACAAGTTGTCAGTGCTGAAGACGGTGGTGCAGACAGCCTTCCTGCTGCTGATGAGCCAGTGGTCAGTGCTGACCAGGATGGTGCAGAACCCCCAAAATTATTTACTTTTGATTTTGGAGTTGCAGGTGGTCAACTTGTGGTTCCTGGGACGCATTTTTGTATTTCAAGCAGTGATTTCACAACTAACAACAAAAGCAAATTCTATTATGTTTTGAGCTTCGCCATGGAGGTTTGTCGCTGCGCAGTGACGCAGTCAAATGTTTGTTTCATCTCACTGGCCCTGTACATTTTCCTCTGGCTTTTGCCAGTGAATTTGTGAGTCATTGAGGTTATTGAAGAGCCAAATTGTGAACTGCAGTGGGAATTGAAGAGATGGTACTACCATGACAGACTTGTTCTCAGACAGCAGGCGTTGTACCACCGAATCAGGACCAGTCAGTCAGTTCCTGGGTTTGATTTGTTTTTCTCCTCAAAGTTGATTAGATGAAATCATCAGGCAGAATGAACTGTTGTGAGTTTGTTGCATTTCACGCTTGCAGGCTTGGGCACACCTCACTGACATCATTTGGCCTGATCTGAAACCCGCCCCCTGCGTTCTGAATCTGCTGAAGAAGCAGAAAGGGGAAACTGACCAGGAAACTGACACGAATCCTGAGGTCCCCGAGGTTTTCAGCAAACCGAAGCGTTTTTACGCCGTTGGCATCAGATCATTCTTGGCAATATTGGTCTGGGACGTCATACAACAAGTTCCCCGTGTGGCCTTGCAATGTCCTAATATCTATGAAGCGTTCGCGAACCGCAAAGTCCACAATATCGACCCTAGAGGCCTTCATTTTCTGCAGAAGTATTTGAACAAAGTTGGGGCCAGCTTTCCAGATTTGAGATTGCAATTGCCTGCTCCCCTGCGCGCCTAATTTGGGCAATGATGACCATTTTGCGTGTTTGCAAAACCCCAATGTATTGATGCGTTCAATGGGGTGGGTTGCTGGAGTTTTTATTGAAATTGTATGGCGCCGCCTTCAACGGCACGTATGGGTCTCATTGCTGAGGTCTTGGCAATCCACGAGAACCCATGGCTGAGGAGTTGGTTTGGAATGGCCCCTCCCGAACAGTGCACCTTTCTCAGGTGCGTTTGGCACTTTCTTGTGCGCCCATTTGTTTTTATGTTAAATCCGTGTTTGCGCCAGTCATTTATTCTAACAGTGTCATGGTTTCGTTTTCATTATCATTGTCCTAAACATTTGATTTAGTCACCCTTTGATATTTTGTCACTGAGACGTTTTGCTTTATTCAAACTATTCACCACTTAGCCAGTCCTCAGGAATGGGCTAGGGTTTCTACTCCAGTTTGTCACATCACCTGATAACCACAGACCAAATATAACATGTAGCTAGCACCAGTGCTGCAGTCACGATTCACGTCGATGTCAACATCATGATGTATTGTATGTTTTTTCATTTTCAGTTTCATGAAATAAAAGCTATTCATGATTATTAGATATTACTATTGATCGCCTGTTCCTATATAGGGTATATATGTGTATGTGTAATTGGCTCCGCCTGGTATTTGCAGGTTGGTCACATTCTTCTGCATGATGTTTTTCCAACAGATGATTGTGCGAACTCAGACACGTTGCTGGCAGCATTATGCAGCACATGGCGTAGCATTTATTTGGGAACATTCGAATCGGATGCCGGCTTGACTTTGTCCACAGAATCCATGCTATCTTCTTGCCTGGGGGACTTCGTTTGCTTTGCTCTGTCACATGGGGCTTCTCCTTCCGCAGGGTCCCATCGAATGCTTGGCCTGGCATTTGATATCATGAGGCAAATTGGAGATTTCTTGGCAGAGAACCAATCAAGGACAGAGTGTAGTAGTGAAGAAGACATCTAGAGGTCCATTTTTTGATGTTTAAAGAGGCTGGTAATTGCCGCTGTTTCTATTTATATGTGTGGTTGGGCAACTCCAATTCCAGGATGTTGCAAGAAGCGAAAAACGTATCTATCCAGGCCATTCAAAGGAAAAGGAGCTTTGCTGGTGATGATGAGCAAGGTGATGAGGAAAAACCAGCTTCTAACTCTGACGATGATGTCAGGTTGTATTGTTTGGCTTACATGAAAGATGTTTGGCACGCATTGGGCCAAGCAGCAAGCTCCCACGGTGGACGAAAGTCCCTTTGTATCATCGCTGACGCTGGTGATGTGGCTGGTCAATCCATTGAGCTGTACTTTGCATACAGTCCCGTGGCCCACTGCGGGTACATGCTTCCCCACCAGGCTGGGCCGTCGCTGCCTGCAATGCACAGCAACCCATACTATTACTTACAGATAAATACCGACCATTTGACAGGTGGATTTTGTAAACATTAATGAATGTGGCACGATCACCCATTGTGCTCTCTCTGGCACTAGTTGTGGCCATTACAGCTTCCCTCTTTGCTGCCGTGCATTTCTCGCGCGCCATGGCATTCGGCCTCAAGGGGAGCGGCCGCTAAGCTCGCGGCATGGACCCATCCGGGTTTGGCCAGTGGACTTCGGTGGACAAGTTCAAATCTTCAGTGAGCTACATCGGCCAACTCGATCCGCAGTACCAGATAGAACTGATGGAAGTTGCTAGTCCGAGAGAATTTCCAAGGCAATTTACGAGCGGCTTGCAGGCCACAGAACGCCAAAAGCTATTTGCGTTCGTGAGTGGCTTGTTTCCTTGGGCCTCCCTTCCGAGCCCATTCAAGGCCATTCTGGTGGCTTGGTTGCTTTTCAGCATACAGAAGTCGGATGTGCCATCAGTATTCACCCCTAGAGTTAAAATCAAAATAAGTTCATTCAGATTATGGCTCCAAAACCCTTTATGATCACCCTTGAGGCCAGACATGTCTGCAACTTCTGGCAGTCGGACCGAATGGAAGTGTATGAGAAGTCCTGTGGCAAGAGCCTCCACAAAGCAATTCAGCATGTGCACCTTGGCGTTGATCAATGTGTATTCTATCAGAACCAGAACGCCATGCCATGTAAAAATGCCACCGTTTGACATCATTAATGTAGTTTGTCGCAGCAAAACAAACAGCTCGAATTGACACATTGACGCGCACTAGAGCGCCATCAGTTGTCAGGACTGACGAATGGGACAATGGGATTGGCTCCTATGAGGAGGCCATGAAGGTCAAACATGACCAGGTTCTTCAAAGGAAACGGCAGAAGGTTTTGTAACTGGACTGCATCTAAACAGAGAAGTGCTGCATGTTTGTTATTTTCGGGATCTAAGAGACACTGGATCAAATGGCATGTTTGATTTGAGAATAGACTGAATGAATTGCCGTGTGATTGTTTCGACTCAGGGCTCAAGCCGGCTTGCCAGACATGCAGCAGTACTCACAGATGAACGGCGCCTTGAACGTTCAAATGATGCACGGTGCTGTGATTCCTTTTGGAAATCCAGCTGCAGCTGCGACACCATCGCCAATGATGACCATGCCGCCGGGCTTTCCAATGGTACCCCCTGGTGTCCCCCCTGTGTACCCTCCTGGGCTGCCAATCCCTCAGGGAATGCCGCAGCAGCCAGCCGGGCCCCAACTACATCCAATGATGGTTCCCCCGAGCCACGGAATGCCTGGGGCACAAGATGCAGGACAGGTTCCAGTGCAGACAAAGCAACCGCCTGCCCAGCCTCCAAAGTCATTGAGGGAGTTGAGGTTCCAAAACAACTTTGAGTACTTTGAGAAGATCGAGGAGCAGGCGGCATGTGGGAGTATCCATTGCAAACATGTACTCATCAGCCAGTTTTATTTGACAAATTGGCAAATTGGAACGTTGTGTTTCACTGACCAACCCATTTTGAAGGCCAGTCCTTTGATGCGATGTTGAATGCAGTGACTCTCAACTATTTACAGTACTACATCACTTTGGCCAGATTTTGGATGCCCTACCGAATAGTGAGTGATCACCATGCCATTAAAATGCTCCAGCCACTGCCATTCATTCAAGACGTTCCACATTCTCGTCACAGGAAAGACCGAAGAAGAGCGGCGCTTCCCGTAAAGTGAAGTGGAACAATTCTTTCTGATTTTGTCAAAGATGTGCGAAAAGCCCTTTGATTCTCATTACTTTGCAAAGCACGCGTTTGTCATCGGAACGCTCCTCTTTGTGGAAATCCTTGAGACTTGCGCTTCATGCTGCAGTCTCCATAATACGGAGACAGACCTGCGCGTTGGGCTGCGGTCTCAAGGAAATATTAATTATATAGTTTACTTAGTGAAAATTTCTGCGTTCCAGCTCGGGGTAGTGCTTGTTTTCATTGCAAAGGGGGGCTTGAATCAGGGCCTAGCAGTCTGTGTTGTTCCTGGCACAGCCAGATTGATGCGCTGAAGCTGCAGGATCCAGCCATTTTGCGCAGCTTTCCCACAGAAAATGCGCCTTGAGTCGCGCCACTAGCCAGTCAATTGCAGAAAGCAATGAGTGCTGTCTGCGCCTGCGTGCTCAGAATCTGACACAAATAAGTCTTTGGCGATGTCAGGTGCGTTCATTTTTTGAACAAGAATAACACGTCAGGTGCTGTGTGCGCCTGCGCGCTCACAATCTGACACAAATAAGTCTTTGTATGTGTCTGCAGGTGCGTTCAATTTTACTGTCAATTTTCATTTCAAACACAAGCAAACTGCACGTATACGTTTGGAGCTTACACGCGCAATCAAGAGATTCACTCTAAATCTGGAGCTTACACCCACAGTCAGAAGACTAATTGACGGTAATTTGATTTTCGGTACCGCATTTTTCGATCAGGACTTTTTCTTGAGCCATGGATTCGACTTTCATGTGGGCACATGTGGCAGTGCAAGTATTGCAAACACTGCTTGGCCGTGCTGTACACCAAACAGCTTTATGCAAAGCCAAGAGATCCAGCTCTCACTGCAGTGGATCAGGTGCAGCAGAAACATCGCGCCTGGGCAGAGTTACTCAGAACCGACAATTGAGAGATGTGGATCAGGGGCATTTTCATTTGTGCATTTGGGACACTGGCGTGTACTTCTGACTGAGACTCGACTTTTTGAAGCAAGCTCTTCTTGCTGCCGGCCTTCCGTGCAACATCCAAACTGCTGAACTTTGCGCGGAAGCCTCAGCTCATCTCTCCGTTCTCACACTTTTCAAGCAAAGCGTTGCAAACATGTCACACATGTTGTGAATTGCAATTGCAGCAGCGCTCTTTCAAAACAGTACCTGGCCCGCCCAGGAAAAAGATCCCATGTGCCAGCAGGTATTGGCCTGGCAGCGCTGCAGAACTGGCTGTCACTTGGTCCGCGATATTTTTCATCGCTTCGAGGAATTGAAGCATTTGCAAGACCCATCAGCTTGGATTCTTCAATGGGATGTACGCACAGCGGTTAGGATTCTTGAATCCTATCATATCACTGATGGTCCTGTCCCATGTGCCATCCATGGCCGCTTCTGCCAAATGTCTTCCAGCACTGACCCGGTGGATGTCGACGTCACCGGTTCCCCATGTCAAGATTGGAGCATGATGGGCGAACGGGAAGGGTCATTTGGCAAGCATTACACCATTCTGAAAGCCTGGCTATGCTGGATATTGCATACTGAGCCACCAATTGCGGCTGGGATTCATAGCATTTCTGACATTTTCTGATGTTGCGTGCAAAATAGAGACTGTTTTTGGGAGTTCCATTTGAGCATATTTTGCGTGGGGTCTTGAATTCGACTCTTGCAGGCAATACATGAAAATGTTCCTGGATTTAACATATTACTCTTGGCAGTGGAGCTGGTCTCCAAGTACTGGCTGTTTCCAGTGGAAGCTGATTGTGCTGATGCTGGAATGTATGCCATGTCCCGGAGGCGTTCTTATGTTATTTTGCTTCATCGGGACAAAACCATCCTTTTACTGCACCCTCTTCAAGTGTATGCATATGTTACCAGAGAAGTTGCACTGCGCTGCACCGTTTGGAATCCCAACGATTTGTTCTGGGCAACTACTGAAGAGTGTATGGCTGAGTTGGCACCGCTGGCTGCGTCGCGTGGGGTTCCGATAGACCTGGCAAAGTCAAACTGGCGCTTGTTGCTTTCTCGGGATGAGAATCAACGGTTGGAGTCGTATGAGCAGCTCCATGGTTCGGTGATTAATTATTGCTTCCAGTTTGGGTGCTTTTGCATTTTCGGGGTGTCAGTTTAAACGATGTGATCATGAAAGGGATGCTGTTTCGTGCCCTCACGCACAGCTATGTTTCGTGAGGCAGTGGATGCAGTCTTTTGGCTATCCAGCAGGCCGCTCAGACTTTTGCATCTTCAACCTGGCCGACAATCCGGCCATGCGTCAAACTTGGTCTGCTTCTGCAGGAAGAATTCCATGCCCCAGAACGAATGGCGGAAAACTTTGGAGCGCCAAACGGCAAAGGTGGCTACTGGCCACAGAGCAACTGGCTGCGTTCGGCATGCCAATGCGAAGAAGCCATATTGAGTATTCAGGCGTTCCGCAACTCCCTTTGCCACCACAATGGAAGCCTGAGCACATGATTGGAAGCCTGTTTGGTTTTCATTATTTATCATTTTTGATTCAATTTCGTTGCGGGAACTAGGTCAGGGTATGGCAGCGCACGTCGCTAGTTTCTTTCAAAGTAGCCTGCCTGTTCAGGGCTGCGCCCACATTTTTCTCTCAGGAAATATGATGCATGTGAGCTCTGTCGGAATCGTGTTGGTTTCCGCTTTGGCGTCTGTTGCGTTGGTGAACGATGGTGAGCCTGAGAGTGAACCACACTGATTAGATTGTGGCCTGTTCTATGTTCATTTTTGACTTGCGCATTAGCTGCAGTCCATGTCTTGGTGGCTCGCGCATTAGCTGCAGTCCATGTTTGGAGACTTGCCCATTTGTTCAACTCTTATGTTTGTTGGCTACAATCATAGTCAACACAAATTCACGAATGTGCCGCCTTGCCCGTATGCTTCGACATTTGATGTCCATCAGGGTGAGTCAATTCCAAGTGAAAAGGCCACCTTTTGCAGCACACAGTGGCATGTACGTGAAGACATGCATCATGTGACTAATCCGTCAGCATGTCTCCTTTACATGAATTCTAGCAACAACCTTGACCCGCAATGCTCCTTTTTCCAGTTTTGTCAAGCAGAGGGCTGCCGTTTGTACATCCAAAGTAGGACCATGGCCAAGACGGTGGCGGCTGCTGTGAAGGCTGCAGCATTCAAGGCCAAGGCCAAGGCCAAGGCCAAGGCCAAGGCCAAGGCAGCGCCCAAAGTCAAAGCAGCGGCCAAAGCACAGGCCCCTCCTCCAGGGGATGAACATGATGATGAAGATGATGACAGCTCTGAGCATGAGAATGATAATGAAGAAGATGACGGACCAGACCCACAAGAGTTACCTCATGGGGATGGCGACGGCGCCAAGGTCAAGCAGAAACAAAAGTCGGAGGATGACGACGACGGCGTGGAACAAAAGGCAGTCGAGCTCAGCCTCTTCATGCAGCCAGTGGGAAGTCGGAGGCCAAAGTTGAAGAAACAGGCAGGTGCTGATGCGGAGAAGCCAGATGATGGACTCATAGGTCGCTCTACCCGCAGAGTGAGAGAGTTCCTCGAACTGTAAGTTGCAAGTGTATTTTTGTTCAGCGTTGTAGGGTGTAGAGCGTTTTCGCTCAACGGCATCAAAATCTGAGGCTCAGCAATGTCCAACTCCAAGACTTGTTGTACGAGATCTATGGCGCCGCAGGCAATTTGTTTGTGTCTGCGAAACTCACCAAGATTCAGCTCATAGCGGCCATTCAGTGCGCCTTGGCTTCTTCGGACGTGAAATGTTTTCAAGTCCCCTGATTTCAGTGTCAGATTGATTGTGCAATTTCGCCCAAGGCCAACTCCATATCATGTCATGATGAGTCGAGGTGCTCTTGGCCACCTTCATGACTTCGATTGCTCGATTCCTACCATTAACTGGATCGATTTGAAGAGGCATACTGTGGCTCATTGGCAACACAACGGTTCCCCACCTTTGACGATCATGAAGGGGGAGGAAGCGGCTCAGGCATTTCTTTTCTTGGATGGTTGCGCTGCAGATTGAGACTTGAGTCGCTGAAGTCGACATCCATGTGTTTCCTTATTGTTTCAAATTCGATCCTACATTGCTGCCATGTCAAGATGTGTTCCATTGAATTATGGTGTTGCTTGAGTCTCACAGCCAGTGCTTCTAATTCTACCTCAGCCCTCCAAGCCACATGCACACCCTTTTCCTCATTTTTTCAAACTATATACATACATCTTCTCCGCAGCCATCGCTAAGTGAGCATATACTTCATTCCATATTCACCTGTTTCAAACCACGCAAAAACCATGACAAAGTAGGAATTTTCGTACCCTCTTCATACCCTTTTCAAACCCTGTTCATGCCCTTTTCATACCCTTAGGATGGCCTTTTCATAACCTTTTCATGCCCATTTCACGCCCTTTTCACGACCTTTTCATACCACTTTCATACCCTTTGCATAGCCTTTTCATAACCTTACCCTTTTGACGCCTTTATCATACCTTATTCATGCCCTGTTCATACCCTTTTCATGCCGGTTTCATACCCTTTTCATGCCCTTTCCATGCCCTTTTCATACCCTTTTTTTTACCCGTACCCCCTTTCAAACCCTATTCATGCCCGTTTCATACCCTTTTCATGCCCTTTTCATGCCCTTTCCATACCCCTTTCATACCCTTTTCATACCCTTTTCATACCCTGTTCATACCGTTTTCATCATACCCTTTTCATGCCCTTTTCATACCCTTTTCATACCCTTTTCATGCCATACCCTTTTCATACCCTTTTCATGCCATACCCTTTTCATGCCATTTTCATACCCTTTTCATACAATTTTCATACCCTTTTCATACCCTTTTCATACCCTTATCATAATCATACCCTTTTCATCATATCCTTTTCATACCCTCTTCATAGCCTTTTCATACCCTTTTCATACCCTTTTCATACCCTTTTCATACACTTTTCATACCCTTTTCATACCCTTTCATACCCTTTCCGTACCTTCCCCATACCCTTTGCGTACCCTTCTTCATACCCTTTTCATACCCTTTTCATCATATCCTTTTCGTACCCTTTTATACCTTTTCCCTACCTTCTCCATACCCTTTGCGTACCCTTCTTCATACCCTTTTCATACCTTTTTCATACCTTTTTCACACCCTTTTCACGCCATACCCTTTTCATACCCTTTTCATACCCTTTTCATACCCTTTTCATACCCTTTTCATACCCTTTCCATACCCTTTTCATACCCTTTTCATACCCGTTTCATGCCATTTTCATACCCTTTTCATACCATTTTCATACCCTTTTCATACCCTTGTCATACCCTTTTCATACCCTTATCATAATCATACCCTTTTCATCATATCCTTTTCATACCCTTTTCATACCCTTTTCATGCCATACCCTTTTCATACCCTTTTCATGCCATACCCTTTTCATGCCATTTTCATACCCTTTTCATACCCTTTTCATACCCTTTTCATACCCTTTTCATATCTGTATCTCACTCTCATACCCTTTCCATACCCTGTTCGTACGCTCTTCATACCCTTTTCATACCCTTTTCATACCCTTTTCATACCCTTTTCATACCCTTTTCATACCCTTTTCATGCCCTTTTCATGCCCTTTTCATGCCCTTTTCATGCCCTTTTCATACCCTTTTCATACCCTTTTCATACCCTTTTCATGCCCTTTTCATACCCTTTTCATACCCTTTTCATGCCCTTTTCATACCCTTTTCATGCCCTTATCATACCCTTTTCATACCCTTTTCATGCCATACCCTTTTCATACCATTTTCATACCTTTTTCATACCCTTTTCATACCCTTTTCATACCCTTTTCATACCATTTTCATACCCTCTTCATACCTTTTTCATACCCTTCTTCATACCCTTTTCATACCCTTTTCATATTTGTATCTCACTCTCCAAACCCTTTGCGTACCCTTCTTCATACCCTTCTTCATACCCTTTTCATACCCTTTTCAAACCCTGTTCGTACCCTTGTCATACCCTTTTCATGCCATGCCCTTTTCATACCATTTTCATACCTTTTTCATACCATTTTCATACCCTTTTCATACCCTTATCATAATCATACCCTTTTCATCATATCCTTTTCGTACCCTCTTTATACCCTTTTCATACCCTTTTCATACTACCATTTTCATACCCTTTTCATACC
>Ga0126342_10004810_pt1 | contig 23247 bp, 16 predicted proteins | sample Cyp1metagenome_FD_92528 | JGI IMG/M metagenome (GOLD analysis project Ga0126342, IMG submission 92528) | Coral microbial communities from Lord Howe Island, Old Settlement Bay, Australia - Cyphastrea 1 metagenome | ecosystem: Host-associated > Invertebrates > Cnidaria > Coral ...
ATATATATATATATGATTATCATTTATACACATAGATTTAAACATGTGTATAGATATAAATACTGGAAACCAATGTCAACAATTTCTGGGGCCAAACAAGATATCAGGAAAATATATATATATATATAGATATGTATGTATAATATTTATGGGATTGCAAAGTACAGTTCATTATACTTGTGCTTTTCCGCATAAAACACTTGCAGAATTCGATTTGGGTTTGTGATACATTGGGTGCCAAAACTGTTCAGAAACTCCACTTCAATGATGGACTGTCATATGGGATTTCGAAAATGTTGCTGATGCCATTTGAGTTGCATTGATTTTGCTTTTGCAGGCGGGAAAAACATGGAACCCAATTTCCAATCAAACTAGCAGATAGGTCGGAAAGCATTCGAAAAGGCTCATTAATGCCTATACGTATGCATATATATATATATATTTATACAATTATATAATTATATATAATTATGTGTATATATATACACATGTATAACGCATCCGATTGGATACTGCATGCATTCTGCACAAGGCAAAGGCATTCAACAGTCTGGTACGAAAACAATAAAATTGTCTGTAGAATTCCATTCATCTTTTACTGACTGGCTGCCACCGAACAACTGAAGCCTGGAATCCTGGAAACAATGAGTTACGCTAGAAATGGCGGCTGACAACGCAACAACAACTACTACTCCTCCTCATGCTGCTGCTGCTACTGATACTCCAACTGGCTACCTTTGCCGTAGTCCGGGATTGATTCACAGAAATTCAGCACATCCACATTTAATAATATAATGTAACATATATATATATGTGGCTTCAGCACACTTTTCCCTACATCAAGTAGCACCTGATACACAAGAAAGGCAAACTCCACAAATCGTTGACATGTTAGCCTCCCAGCCTGTCTTTCACCGTAGCCGTACAAACGATGCGCATCGGGCAACTGCCTCCAACAGGCCAAGAATCAAAGCCAAGTCAACCGACGTAGGAAAACCCTGTTGAGTAATGATCAATAGTGATTATATATGATTATATGGGGTTACAGTTATTTTGGATTATGACTATCTATGTGTATATATAGATAGTTATATTAAATATACTTCAATATCTATATTTACATGTATATTTGATTTTATATTTATCTTATATCTTTATATATTGGAGATTATATGGGATCATAATTCATTACTCCACTCATCTCCATTCTGGATCAAACAAGGCCCAAGTCTGGCAGCTCCTGGCTGTTTCTCCCAGAACTTCAGAGGTGGAGGACACCTCCTGCGCGGCTGCTGGGAGGATGGGACACACGGCCGCTTAGTTGGACTTTTTCAGGATTTCAAAGGGGCAAGACTAGAAAGACACTTGGGGCGTTTCTGTGGGATGTTGATGGATTTTGATCTTGGGATGTTGTTGTGGACTCTCGATAGGTCTCCAGCGATTAGCTGAATGGTATGTAGGAGGTGCCATTCAGCTACTGTTTTCTCTATGATTTGAATGCAAAGGTGCGAATGGCATCGAATGGCAGCCATTTCTTCGAAGTTGAATTACCAGTCTTGGTGCAAAGATGCCTGCATCAACACACTTTTTATCTGATATTGGGAATCATATTTGGAAAACAAAAACACATACCGTAATCTGATTTCCGATCACGTCTTTGATGCTTTACACCCTGTCCCTCATTAACACCTCTGATAACCAACATTAACCAACTGTACTACAGCTTTACAAGAATCTCAACAGTCGACCCCAGCAATAATCTAACATCAAACCAAGACTCTCAAACCACTCCATTCCCACAAAAGTGGCCTAAAATATCCCAAACGACTTTGGGAAAGAACCCCCATCTGTTTGGTGGCCATTGAAAAAATATGAACATCACTTCAACTGGAGGAGTTCAGCCTGCGGCCGCAGGTCGTCGGGGAAGCCACGTTGGCTCACCGGCAGCACTGTGGTCTTCGGGGGCAAAATGCCAAGGTCCTGAGGCCCCAGGGACTTAAAGGGGAAGTGAGTATAGCATCCCTCCAATATCCCCAATTCACATAGACAAGCGCCATCTTTCTAATTCACATATAGACTATGACATATAGACACTATGAGCGTGAAGACTCATCCTTTAAGAATGGGCCATTCTCAAAGTCTATGTTGGTGGGCATGTTATTTTACCAGGGGCCACCAAAGAGGCCCACTGTGCAAAGGTGCATTGGGATCCTCTACCCATGGGCCATGGATATGTGGCTGTATTGCTCTCGGCTCTGATTGAATGCATGTTTGTGATGTGCCGCAGATTGAGACTCAAAACCATGAGTCTAGAGTCTAGCTATCAAAGGGAATGACATGTTAGATAATGTATACTGTCCGAGCCTAATGCAAAAAATGCAAACTCACTAGAATAAACAGAACGGGAAAAGGTGCAAAACCTAGAGACTTGAAGTTGAAATTTAAAAATCGAGAACATGGCTCAACTTTGAGGGTGGCCCTCCTGACTCTTCACAACATTCACGCGCTGGACAGCAAAGTCCTGCCGTGTCGTGGGTGCCATCCAGCATTCAAATCCATTGGGGGAAAGGAATGGAGAAGATGTTTCAGTTTTTTCACATGTTTCAGTCCACTAAACATGGGAACCCATGTGTGTAAGGTGCTGTTTTCTGAAATAGCCGAATAGCCGCAAAGGATGAGTTCCGATTCAAGCTATTGTAATTTTCATGTGATGTGTGATGTGCTGATTTGTTGTTTTTGCACATATCGGATCTTCAAAACCTTCTCTACAATCTATACTGTTACACTTTTGTAATTTGATCTCCTTGCATTGGGGGCCATAATTGTTTTTCACACATATAATGTTTGGAAATGTTTGGACACCTTTTTTGTTTGGAAAACACGCACAGGTACAATCGGTCGCCTGTTATGTAACGTTACTTCATATTCCCGAACGTTGTCGGTTGCGTCATCTTCTGTGCTTATACAAATTATACACGTATATGAACGTATACGAAGTATCCTCATTGTAGCTGGTTGTTGTTTGTGTACAAACCCATTTCGATGAGATTTGGCATTGTCAAATCTAAACCACGGATCATTGTCATAGTCATACACGTGCATGTTTAGAAATTACACCTCCACAACTGCCCATCAGCCATCAACCAATGGTGTCGCATGGTGCTTTGTTGAACCAACGGATTTCTGGAGCAAAACAACATCCGACCATCAATTGTTGCGGCCTCTCCAAGATATGTTTTTGATGACACTTATACTGTGGCAATTCATATAGTATATAAATGAGCCATGTTCCATAGCTATGTCAAATTACCAGAGGCTATATTTGCCAATATAATTTAACTAAACATTATTAATTAACAGATTAACATAATTAAGATATGTTTGGCTACACACATCCCGATGATTTGCAACATAGAAACGCCATCAGTCAGCAGTTTATCATTCCGAAGGTTGGAACATTCGAAGAGTTGGGGATCTCCAGTTCAGTTCACGGATCATCATGATACTCCCCATAAGCCCATGAACTAATCATCAAGCAACAAAGAATATATCATAGTTGATCCTATATTCCCACTATTAACCCATCATATGAATCATACGGCCATTATGATATGCATAATGATAAGAATCATTAATATCGTGAATTAGCCATCATTGATAATTATATACATAATCAATCACGTATCGTGTACGAGTACACTTGTCCCCATATCGTTCCAGAAGAGGGGACAACCAGGGTGCGCAAAAAAACAGTAAATCTGCGAGTATAAAACAGCTCTGACTCTCTCTCCCTCTCTCTTTTCATGGTTGCCCCTGAAGTAGAGATATATCAATCGTTATAAGTATATATATATATCATCATATATCATAATATATCATGTATATATATATATATGTCCCATACATCATAAATCATATAAATCATATAAATCATATAAATCATATAAATCATAAAAAAAAAAAACATGTAAAACATGTAAATCATATAAACCATATAAATCATATATCATAGATCATATATCATTATATATATATGTATACATATATATAATATAATATATATACACACCTATGTAAGCTTATATTATATATACTATACCCTCTGGTAACTTAACATATGGAAGCCATGGCCCAGTTCGAAAGTTCGATGTGTCCTTCTCGAAGCCGGAGGTCACCGACAAAGGAGCGCCATGCGGCGACCTCAGATCATGGCGAAACTGCGGCAAAACCGAGTGAAATTCATGGTGAAACACATGGGGGTTCCTGAAATAAGGTGGTTTATAATGGAAACTAAAAAAACAAAATCTAAAGTGGATGATTTAGGTGTACTTCTTTTTTAGGAAATTTCCACATGGTGAAACACATGGTGATTGCAATGATTCTTCATGGTTTGTTTGAGACTAAAAAAACACATGGAAAAGTGGAAACTGTAAAACTGAGATTACGATTCGGATGATTGAATCTCAATGTTCGATGTTATGCTCGTTAAACCATGAATTGAGGACAAAATATCATGCTCAAAGCCAGGTTTTCTTTGTCATTTGTTTTGACGATTAAGACTACACTATTTATGGATACAGCCATTAGCCATCAATATATATATATATATGTATTAATAGCCGTTTAATAGCCATTATACAACCATTGTATGGTCAAACCATCTGGTAATGTTCCGAGGCTACCCTTTGTGATCATGTTGCACGTTGCGATGAGATGTCGTCAGCTCCACTGAAGCCCATCACCACCCAGCTCCAGCCTCGACTGCATTGTGATGGGGCAATGATGAAAGAGGCTTTCGTTGATATTTGTCTTCGAAGGGTACAGGTGACACTTTCTACATGGATATGGGATGAGATGGGTATAGATGGCGATGTGCCACAAGCAAAATGGGAATTGAGGATTTAAGCAATCGCTTTGACCAACAACTTCTTTGCAACAAATCTGTATCAACATCTGGTTGGGTTCTCATGTGGACTCAGCATAGCACTGAATAAACACTCAACAGGATCGCACCAACAGATTCTGCTGCTCAGTCTTCAGACCGACTGTTTCAAGACTAGTAATCGCAAATAAATAACATCTTGCCATGATCTGGCATGTTTCAGACTTCCATGCAAGGCATCTTACACATGTATGCCACAGTCAATCCCAATTAAATATCTAGTGGGTTCTTGATTTGGATTTGGTGATGCCATGCTGCTGAGGTTGGCCCCCCTTGAGCCAGCTGAATCCATGTTGCAGGGGAATCCAGGTTGTTGTCCCCATCTTTGAAGCCATCATTTCATGTTCTGAACGTCATGACGTAGATAAGCAGAATCAACAAATCTTCAAACGAATCGGCTGGAAATTAAATAGTCAAACGAAAAATAGAATATGCTATACAGAGAACATGATTCAGTCCCTGAAGAATTATTCCAAAGAGAAAGCAGTGGTATCCCAGGTATCTCATCCAGAAGCACGGACAAAGCCGGGCCCCAAGAGCAACGACAGGTATTTCTATCCGCTGAACAGGGCCATAGTTTTCGGCCGCCACTTGCGGTGATAGTGAAACCTCTGAAGGTGAAACATGTGCATTTCGTGAAATTCTGAATCTGCAGAATATAGCTTTGCGCAAACAAGGATAACTTGTCAATAGGCTTTGCATAAAACGCAAACATGCTTTGTGAAACGGCATGAATAACCAATTCTCCTACTAGTTGTTCTGCAAGCTTGCTATACACCGATTCCATTCCAAGGATCTTCAGAGAAACAACACACTCTATTGTGTCAAGCAAAATAGATAAAAAATGAGTGGCATAATTGGTATGCAGCTACATAAAGAACCATTTACTTATTTCACCTTGCAACTGCAGCCATCATCCGATTGGTTTAAGAGACAACGTCAAACAGAACCATGGAACCAATTTTACCCATCAGTTTTTGTGTATATATTGAATACGACTATAATATATATATGACATATGATACATAACATATGAATACATAACATATGATAGATATAAAGGTATCCGTTATTATCAGTTGTACATCCACTTACTTTCACATTTGCTCCGTAACCTGGCACCTTTGCTCCGTCTCTCCGAAGCACCGAGGCACAAGGAATCACTGCACCTCCACGGCAGGGGCCGCGGTGCTCCGTAGGGCCGTCTGCTCTTCCACTCTCCTGGCCATGTCCATGGAGGCTATAGGGTGCTGAAGTCACATAGAAAAAAATAGATGAAATGTATGGGGGTAACATGGGAAATTTATGGGATATGGGAAAATATTGGGAACATATTGGGAAAATATTGGGAAAGTAAGGGATGGTATAGGAAGTCAACTAAGATAATTCATGGGGTTAAAAGTAACCATGGCCTTTGGCAATGGTAAAACAAACTGAAAAAAAACAGCAGTTTGAGTAAAAAGTGTGCGGGAACCTACCCAAGCAAAAAATGGTGACTTTACTAACAAAAAATTGACTTTTCTTTCTGGAACTCAAACTTGCGGTCTGGAAATGCCACAAGAATTATGGATTATTAGAAATGACAAGTTTCTTAGCCAGCCATGTTTTGAGGATAAACATCACAAAACCTTGAAGAAAAATAGAAACATGAGAGAAATGCCTACTTTCTTGGTCCACCATGACTTCTTTCCTGGCAGACTTTTGACGATTTGGGACTGGCCCCATTTCAAAGAAAGAATCTAGTAGTGACTTGGTAGTGTTCCTGAAATGAGGTACCCCAAAAACCACTGGTTTCCCAGTGAACAATCACCAACATTTGGATGTTTGGTGTCCATTTTAGACCCGCATCATCATTGCATGCCCCAGCTAGACAATCTGCCCATGGCTACACTGCCCTGGCCTCTTCTACTGGGGATTCCCAATGGTGGAAGGTTATACTCAGCAGTAAATGTTGAAACATCCGACACCTATAAACCCAAACAAAATAAATCCGGACAAAACCATCAACCAACGGGAGTTAGACAATTGGGCATTGCTCACATATGAGTTTGTCCCAAAATTAATAGGGGACGCCCTTAAACCAATGGAATGATCATATCGATCATATATGTTACATGAATATGTTCATTTTATGGCTACAATATGTGTTGGACACACCCGAACATTCATCGTTATTCATGCATGTCTTTATCGCAAAATCATGTTTGTTTTTGTTTAACCCATGTCGGCCATGGTCAAAACATGGTGTATGTCATCATTTATCCCCATAAATGGGATATTGATATATAATCAAATGATATCAAATGTTCGGTTATACTTGGATATATGATCCCAATATTTCCTCATTCATATCGCAGTATATCATAGTATATGCCAAGGATATGATATAATGGCATATATATATAATGTAACTAATATATAATGGCATATATATATATATTATGATATACTAATGGATATATCCACATATGTTTATCCTTAGTCCTACACTTCCCTTGCAGGACCAGCCCCTATTGCGTCCGTCTCAAGTCATCGATGGTCGTCTTGTTGGTTTCGATCTCACCTCGGCGCATGTTGGAAACAGTGGGCCAGCAATTCTGAGACTGGAAATATTTCAGCTGTTTACATCAGAAACCAAGAAACATGTATGAACATGACATACAAAGAAACGTGTATTGTTCATATGGGAGATGTGGCTTGTTTTCTCAGGATTTACTGTATGGATCGGAATGTTGAGTGGCAGAATAGACGACGGTCATCCCAAGATCCGCTGATTTTGCAAGGAACCCTGAGAGATTTAACGGGCACTCAAGTGAAAGAAAAAACGTGATTTCCTCATGTTCATGTGTTATCTGTTTATTCTGTCTTGTTGACATCACAATCTTGATTTGGAAAGCTCTTAAATCCAAAATGCACGCAGAATGGAGGGCAGCCATTGGATCCAGGCTCAAAACGTGCCTCTTCCAACGCCAGCTACTAAGTGAGCATAACAAGAGACAGAAGTTTATTTGGCTCGACTAGTCGACTATCACCATGTTGGGAGAGTAACCAATGTCCCCAGTTTTGGGCTATTTGTTTGCAAATCCAAGTCTCGATTCAAGGTGGAGATATCGTCAGGTTTACCTGACCGCCGGGAAAGGCTAGGAGAAAAAGGTTTCGTAATCACCCGAAATATGTAGAACATCGGGCTCAATTCACCTGGATTCAGGATATAGATGTCTTGCCATATACAGTAGATACATCATATCCTGTAGAAATCAATGTTGGGTTCTGTGGACACCGAACAGTATCCATACCTTTGAACATTGCCCAACCTGGGACCCATCATTGGTTGGGAGTAGTTGCCGTCCGATTTCAACATGCAACTGGCATCACTTGGAGATATGTGGATTTAATTGGCAATATTTATATAATTTATGTATGTATATATATATGATTTCTATCTATCTATCTATCGATCTATCTGTCTATCTATCTATCTATCTATATCTATCTATCTATCTATCTATCTATCTCTATCTATCTATCTATTTATCTATCTATCTATCTATCTATCTATATCTATCTCTATCTATCTATCTATCGATCTATCTATCGATATATCTGTCTATCTATCTATCTATCTATCTATATCTATCTATCTATCTATCTATATCTATCTATATCTATCTCTATCTATCTATCTATCTATCTCTATCTATCTATATCTATCTATATCTATCTATCTATATGTATCTATCTATCTATCTATCTATCTATCAATATATCAATCTATCTATCTATCTATATGTATCTATATGTATCTATATATCTATCTATCTATCTATCTATCTCTATCTATCTATATCTATCTATCTATCTATCTATATCTATCTATCTATATCTATCTATCTATCTATCTATATCTATCTATATCTATCTATCTATATGTATCTATCTATCTATCTCTCTATCTATTTATCTATCAATCTATCTATCTATCTATCTATCCTATCCGTCCTATCCTATCCTATCCTATCCTTTCCTATCCTATCCTATCCTATCCGTCCTATCCTATTCTATCCTAGCCTATCCTATCCTATCCTAGCCTATCTATCTATCTATCTATTTATCTATCTTTCTTATCTGTCTATCTATCTATCCATCTATCCATCTATCTATTTATCTATCTATACATATACACAAGTTGCGAGTTGCAGCAACGTTCATTGGGCACGTAACCTCCAAGGGAACCGGGGAACCCTGCCTGAACTGGATTTGGAGGTGTTGTTGCTCTTCAATTTCGAGACATGAAGTCTTTGCCTGGTGCTTCAGCGGAGGGAAGAAAATGTGAGTCACTTGGGATAATCATCCCATATCATCCAAAATATGCGGAATTCAATGAAATTCATCATTACATTATGTGGGGATATGTATGCATATATATATGGATAATAATGATAATATACGCAACTGTTATATGGGGGTATAAGTTGGGGTGGGGGGGCATAAACATGTTCAAACAAAACAAACATGTCTAAAACAATCGGGTGTTGAAACAACACAGCAATAGCAAGGATTGTTTGTATATGTACATAGTCAGTAAGCAGGTTGGATTGTCACCAGCAATGGAGAAACACAAGGAAACCATCAATAGGATTTTAATAAACAAATGAAAGCATGGATATGATATATTAGTATCACACAATTCTGATTCGTGCCCTCGTGAAATAGTAATTATACCTCTCATTGCAATAGAGACAGGTGAAGACTGAGCAAAACAACCTCAACACAAAGGTCAGATAGAAACCGCACATAGCTTGGCTCAGATGCCACAGAAGTAATGGAACAACAAGCCACCAAACTTGAGCTGAGCAAGGAATATACATGAACAACCGACAAAACCAACAAAAACATGAGGAGATCACAAAAACAGAGAAATATGAACACCACTGGATACCATGGAATTATATAGTCAAAATATATGAAAAGTATCCAAGCCATATTGGATTTGAAGAAACCGCACTGGCAATACGATTATAACAAAATTCATGGTGATATCCGATATCGGTGACTTCTCTTGAACTATGAGGCTGTAGCCCAGTTGCTGCTGTCTCTCACGCTTCAAATAGTCGATCTCCCTTCTCCTGGGCCAGGATTCATGCCCATGGAGGATATCATTTTGATAGCCATCTTTTCACTTCAAGGGTGACCACGTACCCAGGATTTATTCATCCAAGACTGATCATTGTTTACTGCTATTCTTATTGGTGCAAACGAATACGCTGCCATTCAGATCATTTATAGCGAAGAGGCTTGATATTGGCTGGATGTGTTTGGCAAAAAACATGTGGTGAAGTTGGTAAACCCATCAACAAATCATTTCCAACTTTACCAGACATGGTTTCTGCAAAAGCAAGAACACACAGATCTCTACCTAGTAGATATGGGTATGGGATGAAATGTTGTAGCCCGCAAGATATGGATTATTATGGATTTTCAGATCTTCAAAATGGCCCCAAATTGATCTACCCCCCGGCAATCAAACATGGCAATGGAAAATACCCCATTTATAGATAATGTACATTGATTTTCCAATTAAGACCTTCATTTATGTGGGATTTGCCAAATTGCCATGGTTGATTACCGCAGGGATGTAATATGATATACCAATATACCATGTGTGTTTCTTGGGTTTCCTTCCACACCGACTTCAACCTGGAATTAAATCTCCAACAAGAACGGATGATGATGAGCCAATTCCAACCAGTTCAGTGACGTAGGGAGTTTGAGCCCTACCACTACTTTCAACCACATAGACGCCTCCCACAAAAACATATCCATGCCCTCTGATCTGATCGAGCTTCAAGTTATTGATCTCGATGATCAGTTGCACATTTTCCTGCAGGACACGTGTGTTGTCTTGCCGATGCACATCTGAATCCTTCAACAACCTGGCGCCGAAGGGTAAACAAGTCACTTATAACATCCCATCAAAATTGAATCTATCATCTCATTTATAACAATTTATACTTGAATATACTTGATATATCACTGTGGATGATGTGGATGCAAATTTTATCAGTGGATCCGGCTCCCCGATGCCGGTCACTTTTTGGAGAGGTTCTGAGTTCAACCCTTGGGGTGACCATGCCAAACATGATCCAAAAATGATCCAAAACGCACGCGGGTGACCGAGTCTCCCGGGGGTGTGTACTGCAGGATCACCATATACTTGCCATTTGCATGAAGGTTCAGCATCCAGCCCGTACAAGCAATTTTGAATCTCATGTTGATGGTGAAAGCATGTGAAAACCACAAGTCGTCAGTATCATCATTATGTTGTATGGTTCGCAACAAAATCGCACGTTTTTCGGTTTTGGCCCAGGGACTTTCTCTTGAGGTTGTCGACCGACTTCTCCAAATAGTCCCGCTGGCGATTGTACTCGCGCTGGATGTCTGTGTCCAGCTCTTGCTTCTTGACACCATTCCTGGGAAAATCACGAGGTTTCATGGGAAGAATGGGAATATGTTACGGGGATCACATAATATAATATAACATAACATAATATAATATAATGTAATATGTAATATGTAATATGTAATATGTAATATGTAATAATATATATATATATATATAATATAATATATGTAATATGTAATAATATATATATAATTATATTAAACAATACATAAACAATACTTGTATATATTAGTTAGATGATATATCATACGTTGGTTATTGTTGATCATCCTCAGGGAGCCAATCTTGAACTTCTTAACTTCGCCATGGCCGGAGGGTCTCGGGGTGTCAGCCATGTACCCATAGGATCCATGGCTATATATGGTAACATGGATCCCATCAATATACCCCATTTATGTAAGCATATATACCAGCACCATGGATCCGTCATGAGGTCTATTATGGAATATCTGGTATTATAAAAATAGGTTTGATCATCTTTTGGAAACCATCAATCAACCAGCTCCGGCCCGCCATTTGGCATCCGCAGCGCCCAGCGGCGGAACGTACTTCTTGTAGAGCGCCGTCACCGATTCCTTCAGCAGTCGAGGCTCCTGGATGAACTGAACGCACCTCAGAGTCGCTGATTGCGACCTACATCCTGATAAAGGATCATGAAGAATTATGAACATATATGAATCATGATATCATAGTTTGTTATCTGATAAAGGATTAATAAACTATATTATACTATGTATATATATATTTATTCAACTAACATAACAATATTAACGGCATGCTACTCGGAACACTCACTCACATTCACAGGGGGAACGGAGGAAACAACCGTCCCCACAAAGGGAAAGGCAAAGTACTTTAGAAAATGACATAAAATTCAAAGGATTTCAAAGGTACCCTCTGGTAAACATACAAAAAGCTATTGAAAATGGTGATTTATAGTTGATTTCCCCATAAAAAATTGTGATTTTCCATAGTTATGTTAGTTTACCAGAGGGTAAAAAAACAGCATCAACGATCCAACAATTTCAAACGGCAACAATTGATGTTCAAGTCAGCCGGTTGCAAGATGGAACATGGTTGACTTCCCGCTGGTCTGACAGTACTGTGCATCTACTCAAAGGGTTTGTGCGAGAACTGCGGACAACTCTGTCTGCCAAAATAGCTTAACACCATCTTTTTCAAAACATGCTGGGTACTTTGGCACAACCACACTCCATCAGTGTAACATGAGGTCTTATCCCGCAAACTGGCAAGACAATAGCAAACACACCTGTATGAGGATCGATATTCAAAAACACAACAGATAACAGATTAAATCTTGTTGTAGGCGCTCGTGCAAGTCGGTTTTGAAGCGCTTGATGACAGTTTGGCAGTCAGTCATCTTCTTCCTGAGCAGAAACGCTGGGGAAGAGGGTTTTAAGTGATGAGATAATGAAAACACTGTATGTATATATATATATAACAAATATGTATATATATATATACATTATTGTATGTATGATATTTGTGTGTTGTTTCTCCTCCATGCAACACATCCAAGATGCAACATCAGCAAAACAAAAGGGACCGCTCACCGCAGCCCCACCTCGCCAGAGAACAGCCCTGCTCTAAAGTCGCATTGCAAACCGCAGGTTCTGCATTTGAATTGCTATTTTAAGGAGGACTATTCTTGGACAAACATATTATATATATAAACATTACTGTATATATATATAATTGCATACATAACATATACATATACACACTACGTATATAATATGTATACATTATATAATATACAAAAAATAGAAATCATATAGTATATATTTATGATATAGTATTCAATATAATGATATTATATATATATGTATATACATACATAATATACATATACATATATAATGGCAAATCCCAGAATCCCATATACTAGTATCATGCCATTCATCAAACCACCTTATATTTTCAATTGATCAGGTTAGCATACACGGCATATTGTCCATGTCATATCCCGGTAATGGTTTGATATGGTCCAGGCCTGTCCAGGCCTCCTGGTCCATGCCGAGGCATGGTTGACAACAGGCATAACAGGCCAAGGTGCCGCTGCGAGACGATGTCATCTTGCAACGTCTTGTGCTTGTTAGTGAGCTGCTGGATGTTTACCTATCCGAGCGGAGCCCAGCGGAGCCCAGTGGAACCAGTGCACATGGGAGGAGTGCGAATATGTAAGCCATATTTACATATATTCAATATTCAATATATTCATTCATATATCATCTTGGCCTATATAGGACATTGATCTAGGCGGGTATAGTAGTATAATATAAACATATACATGGTAAATGTATTTGTATAACATCTGGTGATGGTTTACCCAAGCTGTCTGTTGGAGATGGATATGTTGGGCACAGCTCTCAGGCCTGACCCAAACATCCGACTCAGATCAACTCAGGGCCGGTGAGGGATTCAAATGCTCATGGAAATGCTGGAGGATTCTCATGCAATCGACAAATAGACTACAAATGGGAATAACATCAATGAAGGAAAACACAAGAAATGCGGACACATAGAGAATCAGGTTTGGGAGCTCCAATCCAAAAGTCAAGGGTCAAGGGTACAAACAACAGTATAAAACCATACAGCTTCTCAATTGATTTGGAGAGTGAGAAGTATACTGCTCCACTATGCCAGCCGGAAAGAAATCTGACATCAGCATGTCGTCTTCTGGCCTTTTTTCAGGAACAGAAAACCTCGTTCGTACTCTCCAGATTCTCCAGGTTGCATAAGAATTATGTCTAACTTTCACAAAAAGCAATAGCTCAGAGGTGCCTTCCAATCATGCCTTGCCGCAGTGCCGCAGCCCATCTTGTCAGGATTCTCCCAGTCATGAAGGCCCCCATTCAGAAATATACGGTCATTACACACCTGCTACCTCTATGAAAGATTGAGGAGTGATGTGGTTTTTACAACTTTAGAAACAATTCGAAACACATGTCAAAATATGTTAGTCATTCATGTAAAACAACATTTATCTCAATCATTTAGACATCAATCCCACATCCATTGATCGTTTCTTTTAACAAACATCCATTGCCAGATCCTGCCGCTGCCTGCAGCTGTGTGTTCTTTCGATGGTAGTCCTCCAGATCCGAGTCCATGGCCTGGATCTCCTGCATGGCGAAAAATCCCCCGTTCTGGAGCTGTTTTCTGCTGCCAAAACCACAGGAAAATATGGGAAAAACTACGGGAAACTATGGGAAACTATGAATTCATATGAATTCTATGAAAATTCTATGAATGATTTTCCAGCGGAGCTGATTACTGGATAACCAGAAGTGATGCATCACACGTGGCACCGTTCGCAGGTCCTTCTTCATCTCTGCAATCTTGTCATTCTTTGGATCGATCTGCGCCTCGGCAGGATTCGATCAAATCCGCAAAAATTCAGCTTCAGTTCATGCGACGTAACCACATACCATGTACTAACTATCAATATCTATCAATATGTCTTAATATATTGCCTTTATGATCATTATGATTCAGGCCGGCAGGCTGTTTGCATTCATCATGTAGGGCTAGCTTGCAACAAGTTCAAAGCAGTGTCGTGGTATAGCTGTGAATCGCCGCTTGACCATATCATATATGTCACTTTGAATGTATACAGGAAAACAGGGTGTAGCATAAATGATTATAATATATTATAATGGGTAAAACAATAATGAACCATCCCCCACATCACCTTAAATAGGTGGTATAAACCATTCCAAAATGGGTGGTTTATTGTTTTTTCCCACATTAAATGAATATAAATGGAGCATACAGGAGCTCGTTACGACTGGAACAGTGAAAACAAGTTTAAGGGCAGCACTGACAGCACTTGCCGTCGCAATACAGAGCATGGAACATCAACATGTGGGGTTCCAAAAACAGGGTAGCCCAAAATCCAACTGCTTATTTGTAAATCAGTAAATCAGTAAATCATAGCAAATCCAACTGCTTATCATCATCTTCCCATAAAAATTGCCATTTGTAAATCAGTAAATCCATGTAAATCCAACATTGTTTTTCACTCCAAAAAACGGAAACGTAAAACGTACCCATGCCTTTTTGGTACACAAAACGGAAATCGGCATCCCCAATCTCCGCCTTCAATTCTCTGATCTTGTAGTCCAGCACAAATTTGAACTTCTCAAGCTCCTCAAGGGAGCACAAACGCAGCGGCAACACAGTTCGAGGATTGGCTCTTCAACTCTTGACAATTCGACAATTGATAACATGTCTAGGCACACACGTGTGCTTGAGGTACAATTTATTGATTCAAGAAATACATGAATTATTTAATATTATTATATTGTTTAATGTTTTTTTTTCAACTATATGGGGTCCAGCCTTTCTGGTATAATCAGAGTTAGAAGTGGAACCGCCACGGAGGGATCGCCGAATGCAGCCTACAGCCTGGTGAAGTCCCTGGTTTGTCTCGCTGACCGCATTTCAAAGCTTAAGCCTCAATAGATATATACATAATTATATATATATATATAAATAAATAAATAAGTCAACCAATAGATAAATATAATATTATAGTATAATGTAATATTATATTGTAATAAAATAATATTATAATATTATATTATATTTTTAAGAATATAATATAACATTATAATCTATAATATATTATTCCTTGGTTCTAAATGTATTGTATACGTACCATCAGTGCTGAAAACATGATGTGTGAGATACAAACTAAGCATATCCTAGAATAAACAACCCATCATCAATGACTGTCCTTCTCAGATGCCCCCTCCACACCGCCGGAGCAAAAGGACCTGATTCTGCTTCTTCAACTCATAGATCTTCCCTTCTTTGTCGCCTCAACGCTCATGGGAGGGGTGATGCATGGCTCCAAGCCATCAAGTTTCCTAACCACGGGACCCGAGCCTTTCCAAACAGCCAAAAGGCACTGACATAAAACATGGCTCGAAAAAACATCGCGATCAGTGGACCCACACAACTGGTTATGTCTTTCATTTTTTTGTAACTACCTATCTATATATATATGTATATATAATATATATATATATATATGAACATCCATATTCTATCATGGTTTGTCTGCAGCTAGAGTACCCCAAAATTGGTTAATCACAATGTTCCTTTAAAACATTGCCATATATTGGGTATACCTTATTTTTTAACAAACCCATCTTGTGGAAGTCGAAGTTTAATCCTTCCAGGGCCAAGCCGCCGATGGTGCTATCCCGCTGTCGGATCTCTTTGGCATTGTGATCCCGCTCCTGGGGAGACCATCGACCCTAAGAGTTATCCCAAGCGATGCCGGTTTCAACACGTGAAACACAGCCAGGGCACTCAGTTTCGTGCAACATGGAATTTCACCAGCAAAAAAATGATGGATTTCACTGATTTAACCACCAAACAATTGGGGGATTTGAGCATAAGAGACATCACGACTATAGCTACATGACACAAAAAAATGGACATCGAACCCTAAAGCTGCGCCACAACCCCAAGGGATCTGACGGCCAGGCCAGGCCTTGTTCAATTGGGCGATCTTCTCCTCTTTTTTCCTTTCCTGCCAGCGCCAAAACTAACTGTGAGTTGGAAACGAGCATTTACTGTATGTCGAACTGAAACTGCACCCAAACATATTGGAGAACTATCTCCAAGCATCATGTAATGGTGATTGTATAGTTGAATGGTTAAACATGGATCAACATGCGTCATTTCCAAAGCAGGGACAAGAGATCCAAGACGCAAGTTCCATTCACATCGGATGTTGATTTCCGGAGTCTACAGCGACATTCTTTCCGATTTGAACTACTACTGTATCATATATATATATATATATATTATATTATCATATATCAGATTATATCATATATTATATCATATACCTGTATCATCTATGTAAAAGCTACTGGAAGCCACATCCTAAGAAGGTTTACCAGGTCCATCTTGGATCTCTCGGGTATCTTGAGATATGACCAAGGTCTCAGGATGACCCAAGTCTTTATGGCCCTGTCAGTGGGCCTCTTCTTTGTATCGCATTAGCCTGCGAACGAAAACCAGGGATGGGTTGCTGTGTAGAAGATCCGTGTGGAGAGCAGAACTCTCTGCATGTTCGAAAACCATGTGATGTTCGAGAAACATCCACCAGGGATCATTTTTTAAATCTGGCTTCCATCTTGGATTTCAGCAGATATTGAGACTCTCAGTATCTCCACGGAATTGATTGCCCGTAGCCCAAAAAATGCTAGGAATGGGGCCGACAAACCATGCAGTGTGGGTAGGCATGGCAAAATCACTGTCAAAGTTGACTTGGAGGCATCTCATGATGCAAACAGTTCAGCTTGAGGCGTGTTGGACATTGGAGGATCTATGGTGTGCGCTCCAAAAGTATGAATATAACTTATATAATTGAAACCTAACATGGAGTTTGGAATCCAAAATAATGGTATAAGAATCTCAATTTGGTTTTCCATCTTAAGTTCTAAATTCTAAAGGCTCTCAAAGCCCAAATAGGCCAGTGTAATGGATTGGTGTTTTCTTTTAGAAGCGCAACACTCCAAAGGACCGTGTCTCTTCCAGACACTCAAAGTGCCAGCCAAAAGTAGTCTCATTATATCTCAGTATGTCGAAATACAGTACATTTGAATAAGTATGTCAAATATATGCATACTATGTATAATATATACATATATTATATGTATAATTTAATCAATGACATATATATATATATAACAGTTTACTCTTAATAATGCCTAGAAACATATAATATGGCTTGTTTTTCCCCAGATTCTGGGATGCAGAACTCCGAACCAAGGAACTCATCGTCTTTCTGCTGCATTTGCTTATTGAGCTCCTATGGTGTCATGGCTGCTTCTGCTGCATTAGGACTTGGGGGAAACCATGGGAAATTGATGTTGTGTAAATCACTGACAGGTCACATTTGTTCGAAGGTTTTAATGGTAGATATCTTGAAGTTCGGATGAACCTAAACCAACCAAACTTACAAGTAGCACCACCAACAGTACCCTTCAATCCTAATGGGAGTAATTCCGGAACTTGATAGGATGAGTAGGCCACCATTTCCAGCTAACATGGACAATTCATCTACTGTTAAACACATACCCAAAAAAAAATGCTTTGATTGCCGGGAAACCTTAGAGGAAATCACTGGGGGTCACCCTCGACACTCTGAAGAGGGTCCGGTCCCGAGTGAAGCTCAAAAAATGCAATTCAGGTAATGCTAAACACATCTAAAAACATATTTACTATGCGAAACACGAAACTGGTCATGGTAAATTAATGGGTAAACCAGGAAACCATCTACAAATGGTGGGTTTGCTCTATCAGTCTACCAGTATTGTTGGTAGTTGTTTTTCACATCCGGGCATCGACAAATGGTCTTTGACACCTCCTCAAAAGGTCTCACAGGAAATCTTGATTGGTTTCAATAGCCACCCATGACCTTTGACCTTGACTTACTATAAATAATCGTTTCTATACTTAAAATCATCCCAACATAACCATATACGAAATCCTCCCCGTACTAACCTCAATCTATGGTCATGCTGCTATAATTACCCACCCAAACGGGTTTGTCTGAAAATGGGCTACCCCATTGTTTAGAGGAACACATGTGTTGAATTACTGTAATTCATGGCCATAAAATAAGGCTAAATACGCAATGTTTATATGTTTGGACAGTTGCTTAGCTCTATATCCCTCTAAATTCCACAAAAAAAAAATCCTATGAGGTATCCCATCAATCACATTGTATATAACTGCAATAATTCACCAATCAGAAAGTTCCGTCATTTTGGGATAGTTATAAGTCATATACCCCTATTAGCCACCATTTCAATAACGTCGCGACATGAGGCCGCTATAATTTATCCAAATACACCATCATATCATACGTATAAGACGGTTGAATAACTATATACCCATGATACATCCCATTATAGCATCCCCTATAGATATACACATATATTGTATACCATCCCCTATTATATATATAATTATACGTATATATATAATTATACATATATATATATATATATATATATTCACTATGAATATAAATATACATTACTATAGCTTTATATATATACATATTATATGTTACTATATTTATATGTATCCAGTTATATCATGCTATATCTACACTTAATATGTTATAGGCATGATCTCCCACTCCCCGGCGCCGGCCTCGCCGTTGCGCTTGTGGATGCCGGCCTGGCCTCGGAGGCGCACCTTGTCGTCGCGCTCCGCCTTCAAACGCGTCTCCTGCGTTTCAAAGAGAAACACCGTGTGCTGTAGATGAATATCAATAAATTGATTGATTGATGAATTCATTATTTAATTGATTTATCTAAATTTTATATCATTAACCATCAATTACTAGATATCATCAATCAAATACTGTAATTAATCAAGTATATAATCAGTGAATCAATCAATGATTTAATCAATTAATCAATGAATCAAGAAATTAATCAATGAATCAATCAATTAATTAATTAAGTAATGAATTAACAAGTTGATTGAATGATTATAAAAAAAACATGTGGTTAAACAACCATGTACAGTAATATATATATATGTATTATAATAATTATTATATAAATGTAACCTGTCTATCTGTCAGTCTGTCTATCTATCTGTGACTAAGCAGTGAACAACATATATATATATATATTATTCATTATTATTCTATAATGTACACACATCACAAGTGGTTGATCGGTTTTCATCAGAGCGAACCTTGCCTATGAATGCAGCTCTACAAGTGCAAACATGTGGGGACAAATCGACTGCAAAGGATGCTTTGAACTTGAAGCCCACTGCACGTCTCACATCTTAGCTGCTTATCTAGTAAGGTACATAAAATGCCATAACACTACATGCTATCACTCCAAAACCAGAGGTGTTGAATTTATAAATGTGTATATATATATATATAAGGTGTCCACTTAAGAGCAGGGAACACATTCTGCAATTGATTGGCCCAAATCGATCTGGGCACACACCCTCGAAAGCCTGCAAGTCATGACAATGCCTTCACCCTCCATTGTCATTTCCGGATCAAACAATTTCACTTTACTCCAAAAATCCTCAAACAATCTGCGTACGACTAAATTCTAAACCATCCCCCATGACTTACCATAAATTCTTTATTTTCTGCACCAGAATGGTAGGTCAACTCCCCCTTCAGCTCCTTATCTTCCTTCAGCTCCTCAATCTCCCGATCCGTGTCCTGCGATCCAAGTGCTTGTGCAATCATGTTGAGACGCTTTGGGACGGTTGGTAAATATGTATATGTATATATATATATGGGTAAATTATAATTCACTAACCTGAATTAAGGCCGCGCCATTTGGGGATGATGTCACTTTTTAACCATGATTCTAGTGAGGTCGTAGTGAGGTCGTTATAATTGACCCATATATAGCATAGACAAATGATAGAAATATATAGAGAAATATGCTGAAGTATAAATTTAGATATGAAACGATGCTTAGATCCCTTCGGTGTTGACTGAAGCCCTGGTTCCAAGACCCTTGCAGCATATTACAGCAATCATCTAAATCAAACAAAGATAAAGAGGTAATGCAACATATGCATACAACATCAACTAGACATATTTGAACCTACCAGTCAACTGTGGTACCTGGTCATGGGGAAACATGTGTCTGCTTTTGCTCACCGTCCGATAAATAGCAGTTCAGTAGAAATGACAATATTTTGACTAACTAGCTGCGCATATTTCTCCAAAAAGATGATAAACATCACTAACCGCTTAGCTTATCTTAGCCTTTCCAACCAGGTTTTGCCCAACTTTACTCTCTTCAACCTAAACATTGCTCCATCCTGTCACCCAGCAGCCGTCACCCAGCTGCCCCGTCCAGCTCCAATTGTCGCATAGTTTCAGCGTGGACGCTTTCGGCCAAGGCCTTCTCGTTCAGAACCCGATCGATCGCCTGGCAAAGGCAGCCAACATTGCGTTTCACATGGCTTGACTGACTAATTAACAAATCTACCAAACATGGTGATTTAATCAGCAGAAGTTAGGGTTTCAACAACAAAAATGATGGATTTACCAACAAGAATGGGGGGTGTAGCCAAACTTAGATACCCGATCTATGTTTAGCTGGTTACTAACTGTAAACATCCTCATGTGGCATAAAAAAAAACAGCGTTGAAGTACCAGTTCCCAGGTCGACCCAAATAAAGGGAGATACAACCAGGTTGAGTTTATCTTACGGACAAAGTGTGGTAAATAAACCATCCCAACCATCCCCAATGACTTGCCACACAGCTATAAAACCAGCCTCAAACGGAGATTCATGGCATTGTGATGGGTTTTATCTATCTTAGATATTTCACATGCAACCTTTTCCGGAGGTAGTTTAGTTCACAGTACATTGGGACAGGGTGTTTGTGGAACGTTCTGGTGGTTCAAAGGTCCATTGCAAAAGATCAACATTCATGTTAACCCAGGATTTGTAAACCCCAGTTAACGAATAGGGGCGGTCCCAATTCAACAGAAGATGATCATGAATTTCCGGCACAATCCCCCCTGATCAATGGCGTTTATTACCTATAAATAACCCATAAAGTTGGGGTTTTTGAAGTTTTGCATATGAAAAAAACCTTAGATTATTATAGTGTATTTAGATTATTATTGTACAATCCAAGGTTGAAGTTCGTCATTTGCTGGGCGCCCTGCTACCGTGCCGCCTCCATGTCCGCTTTCTGAGCGGCCTGAAGGGAACTTTTGCCAGGCTATGAGTCAAAACCCGACCCGGTACCCTAAAATAGCTGGTTGATGGATGGTTATTCATTCCAATCAAATACCCAGCCCCAGGCGGATTCAGACCCACGTTAAACCGGCGCGTTGTGCTTTTGACATGTCGTAATGTCTGACTATCAGGTTTTATTCTGACATTTCCATGTTTGGCTAAAGTACCTCATGTTACCTCACTGTGTTTCTGTGTGCCCAAGACTTTTTCGACAGGATGCTTGCTAACCCTCGCAGTAAAAAACAACCATTATCCACCACTCTTTGAGGGAACTTATGCACCACTGTTTAAGGTAACTTCAGATCCATCCTGGTGATAAGTGATCAGCTACTGTTCTCCACATTGTTGTAGTATATAACTTTATGTAGAACTATACAAAACATTATGTGCCATGGTCAAAACATTGGTTACAGCCATCCCACCATTGTTGGGACTCTTCCGTGGGACTTGATAATGCCCAATGAACATGGGTTAATCAAATCCAACTTTAGACCATGGCACATATGTATATATATAATATAATAATAATAATATAATAATAATATAATAATATAATAATAATAATATAATAATATAATAATAATATAATAATATAATAATAATATAATAATAATATAATAATACCATAATAATAATATAATAATAATATAATAATATAATCATAATGTAATCATAATAATCATAATATAATAATAATATAATCATAATATAATAATAATATAATAATAATAATAGTATAATCATAATATATATATATATTACATCTACTGTCTACCTTTTTCCTTTCGAACTGCTGCAAGTCGATTCTTGCTTGGAACATGCATAGCAAGACGCAACTTTACAAGCCCTCGTAGTAATCTGGTTGTACTACAGACAAGGGCACAAAATCCATGCGCGCATGCTGAGCGACGCACTCAGGAACAGCACTTTGCTGCTCCCCCGGCACAAAAGTCGCACATGCAAAATTAATTACAGCCTCTGCAATCGCAGCATTCATCTGTGGTGGATAAACTTTCGCAACTGAAGTGCGAAACAATCCA
>Ga0126342_10004811_pt1 | contig 23246 bp, 24 predicted proteins | sample Cyp1metagenome_FD_92528 | JGI IMG/M metagenome (GOLD analysis project Ga0126342, IMG submission 92528) | Coral microbial communities from Lord Howe Island, Old Settlement Bay, Australia - Cyphastrea 1 metagenome | ecosystem: Host-associated > Invertebrates > Cnidaria > Coral ...
ATAAGCATCTATAAGCATCTATAAGCATCTATAAGCATCTATAAGCATCTATAAGCATCTATAAGCATCTATAAGCATCTATAAGCATCTATAAGCATCTATAAGCATCTATAAGCATCTATATATATGATTTTGCTTGTTTCTGACATATTCTGGGGAAAACCAGGGCCATTCCCAAATGGAAAGTTTCGGGGCCTTGATCTCTGGAGGATCCAGCGATCAGAATTGGAGATGGATCAGATGGGCCCAAGATGGGGTGAAGGGGTGACCGGCTGAAATGCCAAGAACTATTCTTAGACATAGAAATGAATATATATATATACTATGTTCGGGCTATCAACGGGTTTTTCACTATGGTAATAAAATGTAATAAACTCCATAAGTTGGATATATGGGGCTTTCCTGAAATAGGGGTACCTCCAAATCATCCATGTTTATAGGATTTTCCATAATAAACCGTCCAATTTGGGGTACCCCCATGTCAGGAAACCCCCATATATAACATATATAACTCAGGATGGTATATCCACTTGCAGAAGTGCACCTCCAGATGGATTCCCTACTTGTTGATGATCCGGCGACATCCCCCCATTGCTCCTCTGGCAAGTACACACAGGACTCATCTGTGAGCATCGCAGGTACGCCTTTAATGGACATTCACCAGATGAGTTGACAGTCAAAACCCTGGCACCCGGATAGTACCCTAAAGTAGCTGATTAATTTGGTGAATGGATGTTTATTCCCCCTTAAATACAATGATGATAGGTCTTGACACATCCCCAGTTCTCTTCGAATAAGAAGCTGTGTCATAAGAACAACAACGGATTGAGAACTCTAGACCTGTGCTCCAGAGGCAACAAAATTCCTTCCCCATATATTTTGCCAAAGGCTCTATTCTATTGGTCTCAAGTTTGACCATTTTTTGGATCCCAATGATGATCCAAACATGGCTTGCGACTCCAAGTGACAATGTGCCACGTTGTGCTTTCGCAGAGGTCCGCGTTTGAAGAAGACCTGCAGTCGGTGGATCCATCTGCCGTGTTTCCTAGAATAGGGGTGCCCCAAAATCATCCATTTATAGATAGGATGTTCTATTATAAACCATCTATTTTGGGCTACCTCAATTTATGGAAACCCCCATTTGTGTATATGTATCCATATAGCTTCCATGTATGTATATTACATGTATTGACATATGATGACATGTGTACGTCTAGGTAGCCATAGAATGAAGACTTCGAACCTGATGACCTGTCATATGTTTGGTCATATCTATGGATATGGTTGGAATATTGAGCAGAACCCCTGCATATGACAACCTGAAAAACGCTAATGTTTCTATACATCTGTGTCACATTTGCCCCATCTCCGCTGCTTGTGGCATCTTGTCCTGTGCTACTCTGCTGACCCGAGTGCTTTTTCTTTAACAACCGCAATTCTATGGTCCCAAGTATGTGCTTTCATCCCCAAGCAAACCATGGTTTCCGTGGTGTTTTAAAAAAAACTTAAAGCAAATGGATTGGCTACTTCCAATGTTACATCCCATATATCCCATGTTATATGCCTGTTTTGTCCCCTACAAAACGTTGGTAAAACCCCCATTCTTCACTGGGCTATCCCCGGTTTGCTTCCACGCCAAGTGACAGGTGCTGGGTAGCGACCAGAGTTCCGGCAGTGGGCCTGGTCCAGAGGTCACGGGGCTAATGGACCATGGCAGCCATGGATTGCTACCCTAATGTGTGGTTTGGAGCTTACATACTTTTCATTTTTTTCTATTTTTGTCCACATAAAATATCACATTAAATTGCTGTACAATATTTCATTGCACGGAACTTATAACGACTGTGTTCTACTATATTATATATACATATCATACATATCATTGAATCTATCATCTTCAATTTGACGAATCATAACCTTCAATGATAAACCAAAGAAAGGCCCGGAACTCCACCTCGTTGAATTCCATGGTGTTATCGGCCAGGTAGTAGTGGATGTTGAAGTAGAGCCGGGCTCCATACTTCGTATGGTCATCCCAGTATCCCTTGAAGCGCAAGACCCTCCGATCCTTGGCAGATGGTGGGGATGGCGAACTCTCAGGGCTATATAAAAGCCATAAAAATTTGGTGATGACTTAGGGATGGTTTCTGAAACTGGGTTTACCACATTTATGATTTTTGAATGATGATCGAATGAATATCTAGTGAGTATCTAATGAGTATCTAATGATTATTTACTGATTGTTTAACGATGTTTAATGATTGTCTGGTGATATCTATGTAATTATAATTAATGATCATCTCATGATCAGTTTTTGCTCTTATCTATAGATTTCAATCCCCTCAAAAATGAACCCCCAGAATCGAAAAAAGGGCCTGCAAAAGCCATCAAAACAAAATGATTTGCCAACCGCATCCTGTCTCTTGCGATGGAAACAAACGACCCTTTAGAAATTCCCAGCCAATTCAACCGGTCCATTTTTGTGGAGGGTCGAATACTCCATGAACATCTAGTTCATGAAAATCTGGATTAGAATCTGGATACATCTGGATACTGTATATCTGGATGTCTTGTAGTAACTCCACTCTGAAATTCGTGGGGCGATGGGAGACTTCGCTGAGTTACCCAACACTTCCCAATCATTCCACTGGGCCGTTCTTCGACCATTCGGGCCCCAGACGTTGAGCAGGAATTGTGTGAGTTTCTTGGACACGGGAGGAGCTCCCATCTGGAACCTGAGCGTTTTTCGCAGCCATCGTTGCCGCAGTCGTTGCCTACAATGGAACGTTCATTGTTTGATTGGGAAAAACTCAGATGTGATGGGAATTTACTTGAATTTATGGGATTACAATGATTACAACCACATTTTGAAACAGAGTGAAAAAATACTCTGAAATACATCACGCAGAAAATCTCCGTTTTTTGTTCCCATCCTAATGGTTTCGAAACTGTCCAACCGTATCCCAAACTCCCCATGGCTCTCCCAATGGTTGGCTTAAATCACCAGTCCGATCAATGGATTGAAGGGGGAAGTCCCGCAAACATCATAGGTTCTTAACCCCAAATATGGGGCTTTCCAATGCTAAAACCATGAGTAAACCGGTAAACCATGGGTAAAGCCTGTACCCTCTGGTAATTTAACATAGCTATGGAAAATCACCATTTTTAATGGGAAAATCCACTATAAATGGCCATTTTCAATAGCAAACTGTTAGTTTACCAGAGGGTAAATCTTCCCATCCAATTCAGGGATTCAGGGATTCCATAAATTTCCATGGATCCAAAGCCCAAGAAACTGTCCGATGGTCTTTTGCTCCACCGAAAAGCGCGAGGGCGGTAAGGCGCCGCGGTCGATGAGTTTCCTCCCAGACAAAAACCCTGGGGGGGATGGTCAAGTGCCACAAGTGCCATCATCCCATGCGTTGGAGGCAAAACTCAATGTGACTAATGTGACACCACCAGAAACATGGAAAGAAATATGTTTATGTATAATGTCAACCCCGGATTAATAAACCATGGTTTATTAATTAGGGGGGGTACTCCTCCAATAGTCATAATCCAGTACTTAAATGGTACCACCCCAATTAACCAGCCTAAGGGTTTATTAATCCGGGGTTGACATTATATATATATAACTGGTTGGTGGTATACACCTAGCCCTCTGAAAAATGATGGACTTCGTCAATGGAAAGGAAAAGATTATCCCATATGAATTAATTATGGAAAATATAAAATTCATGTTTGAAACCAGCAACCAGACAATATGTCATTAAATTATGGTAGATACAAAAGCGCTGCCAACTGCAAACTTTGATCATCTCTCTGGTTTCTGCTACGATGAAGTCATTGTCATTCACTGCGTTCAGTTGCTTCAAAGTGACCATAATTTATGGGAAATCACCAGGCCTTTAGCCTTATTTTTTTCGGGTTCAGTTTCCAAAACTTCCAAATGTCCATATTTATTGCATCTTATTCGTGAAAACCTGTAGATTCACCAAAATGCTTCCATCCACTCCAACTTTGGCAAAGCGTCCTCAGTTTGTAGGACTTCTGCCACGCATCTTCTTGGACCTGATTCTGTGAAAATGCTTCAGGATGATCCTTGCAGCGACCTCCAAAAAAAGCTCCATATTTTTAGCTCCATTTTCATCGACCCAATGGTGAAATCATGTGAAATCGACTGATCCGAGGAAGGGACTTCCTCATTCTCTCCGATCTCGACACCGATCTCCCGATAGTACCAACGAGTGAAGCTATCGCAGCCAGTGATGTGATAGGTCCTGCCGGAGAAGATTACTCCAGCTGAGTTCTTCAACTCAGCTGGAGAAATTGCAGTTCTTGCATGGGGAATATGGATACCCTCTGGTAAATGTTTACATAACTATGGAAAATCACCATGCTATTAATGGGAAAATCCACTATTTCTAGGGCAATTTTCAATAGCAAACTGTTAGTTTACCAGAGGGGAACTGTCGAGTCCCGTTTTTGTGGACCCATCGGGAGATGGGAAAATCACCACAATCACCGACGCACTGTGCCTACCGAAGAGAGTGATCTGGATGCCACAGCGGAGATCTTCCGGGCCGATGAAACCTGGAAAAAGAATGGTGTCATGTTGAGAAAAACAGGGTTTTTAACCGGTGTTAGACACGAAATCTTGAGATTGTTTGGGGGAAATCTGCTACTTTCTAGACTTTCTACTAGCGGATTCACCATGGACCATGGACAATCATGGACAATCTTGATCCGTTCAGCTTCAGCGCCTGTTCCATCATTTCGGGAGACCCGCTGTCTTTTCAAGAAGGAACCTGGCCAGCAGCTGGATGTTGGCTTACCAGTTTCAGCCGGAAAGTCATTACAGATGAGTCCAGGTGGATATGACCAACGACATACTGGGGGACTTCCTACAAAAACTGTGGAACTGACAGATTCTCCGTCACTTGAAGCATCTCCCAAAAAAATCTCGAGCCAAGGTCCACAACAGCAAGTGCAAAAGAAAAACAAGCGGGAATTCTGACTAAGGTGAGCCTGAAAGTGCTGTTTGTTTTCTAACCAGATCTTAGGACCCTCAGGACCCTTTGGATACATTTTCTCGGCAGTTGCCCACCCAGTTAGGTCTGAGGATGTTTGAGTCTCTGGCCTTGTACAATGCCGGAGTTTTCGATCCGTGGCTCGGACATGCTGACGGTTCCATCCTCCAGGTAGTACCTGGAGACGGCCGGGCTGCACATCATCAATAGTCAGAAGATGTTGGAAGTCATTCATCAAAAACTCCAGTTTTGGGTGGTATAGAAAACCATCATCCCCCCAATACCCTCTGGTAAACTAACATAGCTATTGAAAATGGCCATTTATAGTGGATTTTCCTATTAAAAACAGTGATTTTCCATAGCAAACTGTTAAATTACCAGAGGGTAACTCCTCCTTTCGCGGTTTCGGTGGCACATGATGATGATATGCCGCTTGCGGCTGTTTTCGTCCGCCCGTTCCGTGACCGTCTCCTGGAAGAAGGCGTAGAAGCGGAGAACCTGCGAAGCGGGGGATGACGGGGTGCTGAAAATGGAGCCCCAAATGGATGGGGGGAAAGAAACCATTTCAGTATATGGGATATGATAGAGATATAATGAGTGATAAGGATTTCAGGATAGAATGGGGAACGGAGACAATATAATGAACAAGAAATGATGTGAGATTGTCTTAAACTGGGGGATTTAAGCCCCAATTTGTGGCCATGCTAACTTGGGAAGACCATGAAAGCATCGAAACCTTATTTTTTGACAGATCCATATCAAATTTTGGGACCTTAAAAAGCATCCGAAACAAATTCAGTTCTTGTGGGATAGTTGTGGATATTCTGCGTAGTTTCAATGCCTTGGCACCCGGAGAAAATCGCACAGGGAACATGTGGTTTCAAGAAGCCTATGCAAAACACATGTCCAAGATTTTGGACCTTTGGTATTTGAGTGTGTCTGAAAATAGATTATATCAGATTATATCATGATATCATTATTCCCAAATCCAGTGCTTAATGGCTCCTTTCTAAGATGGTAATTTTGGAGTCTATCACGGTATACCCCATTTTTGGACACACCCATTTTGCTTTCTTGGTGCTTCAAGTAGTGCTCTTCAGAGCACATCCAAAATCCTCGCCTGCTTCTCATGCTTCAGCCATGCTGGAGTGACGCGTGGATACCTTGGCTTCCCTGGATCATGGTTTGTGAGCACCTGCCTCATCAAACCTGGTTGATAGGTTTCCCATATGGGTTACTTCAGAATCCCCAATAACCAGGTAGTGTCACTCCTTACAGTAACCAATCAACAAGGGTATGGTTCATTGCTCCATTCTTTGGAAGATGAGTTTCCCAGTGAAAACAGTTCTGGGGACTTGGTGCCCTTAGGGTCCCACCGCTGGTTCTTTGGAACCAAGTCCTGGAGCGGAGAGACCCTTGGGATCCGGTGCGGAAGTTCCACATGTTTAGCTCGGCCATTGGGGGAGTATATTCCATTTTCAGGCACATGATGGCACATGGTATATATGGATATATATGGGGTATGGTCATCCATCCCAGACAAGGAATCCTTACATTGGGTAAATAAATCATAATCAATCCCTACGGCCCTACTAATGAATTGATGACCATCTACAATCCATCTGTTGACTGTGGCTCATATGAATATTGAGATGAAACCACGCCTGGGCAGGTATCACCACTGGTTTTTTGGGGGGATTTCTTGGATTCGATTTGAGTTGTGGCTCATTCGCACTGCCTGGCTGATGTATCAAATATGGATCAACTGTGGTTTAACCATGTGTTTCCCAGTGTTTTCCCAATTTTCCCAGGAAAAAACCCTCCTCTCCCGGCAACTTGGTCCCTTTTTTCATCACTCCTCCACAGTCACGGGCAACTCTTCCGGCTCTGGCGTGGCCCGTTGGCGCCAGCCAGGGCGTTGCAGCTCCATGACCTGAACATTCTTCGATTCCCAAAGTTATTCCCATTCGATTCCACTATCTGTCGTGACTTGAATGGTCAATGGGAATCATTTCAAACTATATAAATGTGTGTATATATAATATACCATCAACCACTTCGTTGTTTGTATGGGTATAACTATGGGGAACACATGGTTAATATGGATTAATGTTTATTATTATGCCAAAAGTATGGGATCACCTACCCTCTGGCAAAGTAGTGGTTCACATATCCATTCCCCGAGGGGATCCACTGGGATCCCAACGTATTCCAAGACTTGCTGACCTCATAGGGAGACCCAGGCAGCTACGGGCTATCAACGCACCATCCTTTCTGTTTCCGGACAGGGTACCCTCTGGTAATTTAACAGTTTGCTATGGAAAATCACCATTTTTAATGGGAAAATCCACGATTTCTATGGCCATTTTCAATAGCTATGTTAGTTTACCAGAGGGTAACCATTGAATATTCAACCGCGGTGATGAAAAATCGGAGAAGAACCATGGAAGACCCGGGATTTTGCCCAAGGTCCCAACTTACATCTGCTGGTTTGAAAGTGGCAAAGGCCGATTTCTTGTCGTTGGCCTCACTGACTTTGGTGCAGGACTGGTGTCTTTTAATGGATAACCGCAGCACTCCCATGAGTTGGATATATCCACTAATTCAAGGAGGAAGCAATGCTTCGAAAATTCGAAAATGTCTAAGTTATGTCTCCAGGATGCTGAAATATGATACATATTTACCCATTCAACCAGCTGTGCGATACGTTTCTGTCGGACTTTGTTGCTGTAGCCTTTGGAAGACATGCTGGGAGGCACCCGATCTTTCCCCCTTCAAAGTGGCTTTTTCCAGATGTGGTATACCCCAATTGATGGAGGCGACTTTCTCAACCTCAGGGGTTTTTCCCAACATTGTTTGACAGACCCAATGCATATTCTTGGCATATTCTTAGTTATAACTTTCATATGTCACAGTATCCCATTGTATTATTGTCCCATGAGAGTTCAATGGTTTTTCTTGGTTTTCTCCCCCCATTTTCTCTGGATTCACAGAGAACATGTTCACTTCCCATGTCATAAACATGGCAGGCAGGCTGTCGCATAGCGAAGCGACTGCTGTTTCTCATGTCCTGCGGAGTTGATGCCACAATCTTGGTGAACCTTTGTATGGAGGATATAACATGAATATAACTATAGTTAACGGGTTTATAACAGTTTATAACTGTAGTTAATGGCTGTTAATGGCTTTTAATGGCTGTTAATGGATGTTAATGGCTTTATAGACTGATAACTGGGAGGCCTCACCTTGTAAGCGATCAGCCATCAGCCCATTGTTTTAGTCGGAATGTTCCATGTTTAACTGGGTAATGTGGTTAGTACCCACTCGGATGCATAATCCTAGTGGCAATGTGTGGAGATGTGGGTTTGGTACCTTAAATTTTGGGGGAAACAACCCGACATTTCGCTGATTTAAAGCCTCATTCTCCCTACCAGTAGGAGATTCAGTAAGTTGATGAATATTGGTGCCAAACATTCGCATGCGAATTCCAATGTCATCGCAAGTCAGTTGATCAATTGGCCGTGCTCATCAATTCTCAAAAAAAACTCAGAAAATTCTGCCTCCAATTAACAGAAAAAAAAACCATTAACAGAAACGGTGTTAAAATTTTCGTGTGTTTCGTGATCGAAGTCTCCCAACAGCACCTGCCAATTTGGGCGCAGTGGTGCCCAGGGCGAGGATCGCCGGGAGGGACGCGGATTTATTGAGCGTCATCGATGACCTGGGAACGACCAGGGGACCATTGGACCGGCAAAATGGCCATGGGGAAGATGGGGGAAATCATGGAGGTACCAAAAAAATCAACAGGGTTATGCCATGTTCATGGGGTTGATGATAAACCATAGGATTTTCTTTGGTGGATTTTTTGAGTTTCAGAACCATGAAACCCAATTTTCATGTTTCATCAGCCTTTTTATTGCCTCATGTCCGTGACTCCAATGGATGACTTCAGCTGGAAAATCCCCTATGTAGTTCGATGGATGTTCAGAGCTGTTCAACTATAGGTAATTGCTGAATAGTATTTACTATAGTTACTATAGATATTTTGTATCAATATTCTTAATATATAGATATTTAGTTCCTAAATATGTGTGTATATATATATACATATAGATAGATATTTAGTTACTATATAGATATAGATATTTTGTTCCTATACAGATATAGATTCTTTACTATAACCATAGTTCCTAGTCACTTGACCGGCCGTTGCGGCTCGCAGCGGACTGGGGCCAGCGGACGTCGAAAAGCCACGCGCCCATTTGGGCCGAGCTTCTCGAGCCAAAAAATGTCGAGGTTAGCTGGTCACCAAAGATTGGAACCCAAAATATTGGGAATTGAACTGGTACATATATATATATATATATCACGGGGTGTGTAGTATGTGTATATGTACATACATATCAATATATATATAGGGGGTGTGTATATGTACATACATAATCATATATATATATGACACCAAGAAATCTGGTACGTAATGGGAAGAAAATAGGATAATAGGGTTGGTTTAACCACTTCACAACAATCATAGTCAGCTATATGGCTGGGAGATCCCCCAATCGAACGATTGCTGGTGGGAAGAATGAGGCCATGTTTCGTCTGATTCCTCCAATATCCTCCAATCAGCTTTCCATCGTAGATGATTTCCATCTCATCACATCTCCAGGTTTCGAAGTTTCTACTTCATTACTTGGTTGCAACCTAGCAATTCCAGAGAATTCACTGTAAAGATTGGCTTGGTTTGAGATGCTAACAACCATCATTTTGTGATGGCCAAGAAGGTGGCGATAGATATCATCCAGGTATAGCAAGATATAGCAAGTACATGCAAGTACTGTAACCGTAGATTCGGAGATATGACATACCATTACTGTGCCTTAAAGTGTTACAATGTATTCCACATGATGTTGGTACGGCCCGCAGTACGGCTAAAACTGAGCTATGTCATGCTGGGTCGTCCTCCCAGGTTGGTGGTTTCACCCTGTCCAAAACGACTTGGAAAAGAAGACGTGGCAAGTGTCGCATAGTGAGAGTGATCCGATGAGTGCGAAGCTATCACCGTTGAGAAATCGATGGAAATCGTCTGCGCTATCCACCGCGGGAGCACATGTTTTCACGTTTTCCATGGATCCAAAAGATTCCAAAACGAAGGGCAAAGGCCCTTGCTACGCGTCACCCGGCGGGAGCACATGGCGCAGGACCTCGCAGGACCACTGTGACCATCACACGTGGCCACAGGACCAGCTGGCCCCTTTGGAAACAGCTTCAGAGCTGGCTGCCAGCTGGCTGGATCACAGAAAAAGCCCAGCCTTGGATCCAAATGAAAACGCTGACGCCGATTTTCGCCCACCTTTTTTGATGCGAAAGTTGTCGAAAAAGACTGACCAACTGATAGCCTTAGATACCAGATATATCATCCGAATGTATATTATAACACATACTAAGACTACGCTCTTCAAAAAGTCTTTACGTTCATGGAAGAAACTTGCTTGAAATGTTCAAAATGGACAAGTATTTCATACATTGACTGACCATTCATCCTTTCCTTCTTGGAGAGCCCAACTGTCTGCCAGTTCTACTCAAGGGAATACCACTGGTGGTATGGACCGGAGCTGACCGGTTGTGATTGGGCATATATATATATATATATTACATATATACGTATATATACATATATATACGTATATATAACGGTATACTTGGCATGTAGCACCTGTAAGTCACCCGCAGAGCATTGCGAAGCTGTATTCCATGGTGTTCCTGTCCAGCTCCCAAAACTGGTCAACCGAGCTCTGCAAAATGCTGACATGGAAAGAATATCGTCTCTTCTTGGAAGAGAAAGATCTGCAAAATTCCGCCGTGTTGATGTCGCGCCCTTTCACTTGGGACTTGAACATGGTGTGTCTATTGTTAAACCATGTTAAAACACGTTTTTTTTACACGTGTCCAAATCTGTTAAAACATGTTTAAAAAAACATGTTAAAACCATCAGGTGGTATATTTCAGGATCAGATACAAACCGCTTCAGATGCGATGATATCATCACCAGAAACCATCCGCGGAATCGTGCAGTGGCCAGTTGCGCAGGATTCGCTGAGACCTTTGGGTCTACAAACCCTGCCGTGGCATGGGATTTTGACTCAAAAAGGCTAAGGCTCGGCTAAGGGGCCACTTGGCTCTTTTTCCCCTCTGCTCAGGAGCTGAGCTAAAGCTCAGTATTTAGCTCAGTAACCAACCTGCGCTTCGACATCTGGGATGCCTGTACTGCTGTCAAGAGGTGTTCAAAATGTTCTAAAATTCATTGGGAAATTGGGTCCATAAATGTCCATAATCATCTCCGGAACCCAAATCTCAGGTTGATGGTCATTTATGGTTGATCATCAACTATCATCAACCTACACCCAAAGGTGAAAAGAAGACCAGGGAACCGAGCCTCTTAGAGTCCAGCACACCTTGGGAGCTTTTAAAAAAAACGACCATGGAGACTTCCAGTGACCATATCCTGGTTGCCAGTGGTCTACTCTGCCGTAATTTCACAGTTTGCTATGGAAGCCATGGCCCAGCAAAATCGACAATTTACCAATTCAAAGCTGTAATGTTCATTCAGTTTCCATAGCTATCTCACCAGAGGATAAACTTCTGACATCGCCGTTGAGGCTCCCACTCACTTGCTCGCCTGCGGCTGAGATATGCTGAGATCTGGGTGCCCCCAGAACCCATTCCCATCCACAGCTCCCCACCTTGGGCGTATGCAAGGGTGAGCCAGCTGGGCTTTCCACATTCAGTGACCCGGCAGCCTGCGGCATGGCGGAACCGCAACAAAAAGCTGGTGGATCTACCAGGCATTGAATGTACATGAGTGGGTACTGTACACATTCATCATTGTCATCATTACCATCAAACCATGATTGTTAGTTGTTCTTATCATTCTGATTATCATCCTTATGATCTTATTGTCATGTGTTTGATCGTGACTAATCAGTATCGTTATCGCTAATAGTGTCATTGAATTATCATTGATCACTATTGTCAATATTATCAACATTATCATTGCTAAGGGGATTGTGATTATTAGTATCAGTAGTAATATTAGTGTCATGGCAATCAAAGCTTTCTTCGTTACTACGAGTCATCACGATTATCATTATTATCGTTATCATCATGATGATTATCATTGTTGTCATTATTATCAATATTCTCAATATCATCATTAAGTATTATCATTACCATTATTATCATTCTTGCCAATCATTCCACTATTAATCATCATTTGCCGTGATATTAAACGTTATTACGTATGTTATTACTAACCATGAATCCTCATTGTCAATTGGGTACCTCCCAACACCACATCAGCCATGGCCGCAGAATCGCTCTGCGCATCCCGACAACCAAAGCAGGAGACGAGACGACACGACCCAAGGAGGGCAGCTGCATGTCTTTCTTCCCACTGGGAGAGGCTGGAGCAGCCTACGTTTTTCAAAACGACAACGCGACAACGGGGGACTTTGCCAAAAACATGGGGAAACAAATCCCTTGGAAAAGCATTGCAAAAGCCATGAAAAATCCTTGGAAACCGACCTGGACCTGGATTCTGCGGCTAAGATATGGGAAAAATCCTGGAAGTTCATCTGTTCTCTGAGAAACGATATCTGAAAAAATCACGCGGATTTTCCATATAAAAATCTTAGTTTGCTGGGTATACCGCATCCCTGTCTTTGTGAGATCTTTATGAAACTCATGTCGTGTCCTGAACTGGAGGCATCCGAAATCAGATGGGTCAACAACCAGACTGCTGGATTCATCTGGATTCTGGATGTGATCCAGTACAATCCAGAAAATTTAAGGACAATCAACCAGGAAATTTGGATCAACCCAATCCAAATCAACGAGACTGCTGGATGGGTCAACCCAATCCAGGAAATTTAAGGACAAGCGCAAATCGGAATGATTCGGAATGGCTGGGGACACACCAATTTGGCACTGAGTCATTGCAGTAGCTCCTTTTTTTGGAGCAGGTGGAGGAAGAGAACGACACAACGAACTGGCGCTTTGTTAGGAATTTCACACCGTAACTATCGCATTCAACATCATTTGACACCATGCCGATGGCATTCAGTCATTCCAAAACCTCTGGTAAAGGTTGTCACTCAAACCTAAGTCAAAACTACCCTCTGGTAATTTAACATAGCTATTGAACATGGCCATAGAAATAGTGAGTTTCCCATTAATAGCATGGTGATTTTCCATAGTTATGTAAACATTTACCAGGCCGGGTATATTCTGAAACTTCCCACTCTTCCTGATTTTCGGCCGACCGAACCTGGACAAAAGGGGGCTAGAAACATGACCAACCGTTGTGGTGGATACCGGCGGTCCGTTCTTGGCCAGCAAGAATGAGGGACATTGCCTAACATGGATATCAGTGAGTAGAGTTTGGAACGAGAAAATGAGCATATGGCATATAGCCAACACTTATGAGGTTAAATATTCTGGTAAGTGTGGGTATTGGTCAAAATTTCGAGGAAGCCCCAAAAACCGAGGGTTTTAATTCAAGAAACGACTCAGTCATACTCAGTCTACTATCTGCGTTTCCTTCATCTTCACATGTCACCAGCCCATTTTTGACAGGTTCATAGAGGTTCTGTGTTTTTCGGGGTCCCTTTGAGTGGAAACCCATGGACGCGTTTCGGCATCGCGGCATCGCCTTCTTTTCCATCTTGGGCGTCTTTGGAACTCGCAGAGAACCGGGCATCACAGGTCCATCTTGGCTATAACGGACCTCAGCAGTGAAGTTTCGCAGAACAGGGGAACGTTTCTTGGAAAATGCCCTAAATTATATAATATATATATATATATACGTGTGGTCGGTTGTTCATAGGATTCTGCAGATTCGCAGTTGGATTGTGGTGTAGTTACTAAGTTGTTGATCCCCTAATCAGAACCAACCATCATTGGATCAACTACTCCCCATTTTGGGATCCATAGAGTTGATAGCCAAATCCGGCTAAACATGGCTAAACCCGTATAATGGATCCATATTGATCCCCAAAAACCTGGCTTTTCAAAACGCTGTCAGCGTGGCCCAATGATTCTGCTGGTTGTCCTCGAAGCATCGGCTCCAGATGGGGTGAAGCCCCTAATAGAATAGACCAGGATTCAAGGGTACCTGGGTAGCCCTTTTTGAAATGTGAATAAGCATGAATAAGTTACTGAATAAGCATCATTCCGAGGTTTTTTGCCACCGCTGTTCGATTCTTCGAAAATTCTGGTAGTTGAGGGAGATCCCTCTTCAGAGGAACCCATTTTCCGAGCGCCTGAAGTTTTCAGAAACTCGCCAAGTGCTGCTGAGAGCCACGCAAATGCTGGAGCGTTGGCTCTCTGAATTTCCTCTCATGGCACCATGGCAGAAAATCTCTGGGACTCCCAGTCACATGTTGGGGACATGTTGGGACCATAGAATGGGGGCTGCCCCGTTCTTTCCAACCAATCAGCGTCATAAACCCGGGGGGCGCTGCCGCGCTGCCTTGCGCACTTCCTTTCCACCGTGCGTCTTGTACCAATCAAAGATCTGATCCAGATGATTGCATCGCGCCTGCAAGTGGCGCCATGGAAATCCACCGTGGAGTCAGCTTCCAAGGAATGCCAAAAGGATCCCAAAGATCAAACCTTTTTAACGCAAGAATCACATCCCACGCAAGCCTGGTGGGCAAAGTCCTGGATTTGCAAAGGATCATCAAATTCGAGGGTTTATCAGCAGAATCTTCAGCAGAAATTGAAATAAGGCTACAATCAGTGGATAGGAATGGGGCTGTCGGCCCCCATTTCCATTGATTGAAGATGATAGGCCCATCGAATTCCGAAAATGGGCTTGTTCCATGTGGGACTGTCGGCAGGGGATGGTGGTGTACACAAAAACACCCAGAAATGGGATGGTGATTCCAAAAATGACAGCAATCGATGCATCTCAAATTTTGACTTCGCGGATGGAATCGCTGTGAGGATGGACCCCATACCATTTAGAAGTGGCAAGGAGATGCAAGGAGTAGGTGCCCGCCCTTCCAAACGCGACCAACGCGTTTGGAAACCACGTATCCGCAGTCCCTGAGACTCTCATCGCTATCCATCTCCATGTTCAGCATCAATCGCCTGCAGCTCTGCTACCAATGACTTGAGCGGATCCGTTGCGCTCAAGGATGGCGCCGATGTTCAAAATTGCCACAGAGTCCGAAAGACTGGCTTTGTCACGTTAGGACCGTTAGGAAGTGCCAGATAGGAATCAGATAGTAATCAGATAGTACCAGTATCTGACAATGATTAACCATCATTAACCATCATTAACATGGCTTGCTGGAAGATCCGCCGGGCCTCAGGGAGGTGTCCACTGAGCTCCGCCACTGATATCGGGTTTCACTTTGACTCATCCTTAACGCCACGCGTAACGCGAGGATCGCGACGCGTTAAGGATGAGTCAACCAGCCAGGATGGAGGGATCATGGGCTCATCAAGTCTTGAAAATATACTCTCAAACTATCTCAAAGTCAAGAATTCACACATTGACACAAGATGAATTTATGAATTTCATCCAAATTTTCCCAATTGACACAATATGACACAATGCAGCTGACTACCGGAAGAACTGAATGATCTGAATGGTATCACACTATCCTCAATGATGATATCATCGTCAACTATCATCATGATTCATGGATATTCATAAAATGTCATAATCAACAAAAAAGTAAAACATATGAAGGTAGTCTGGATGGTTGCGAAATCCTGCACCACCAAAAGGATGGGAAAAAGTTAATCACTCGCCTCACCGGGCTGCTTGGCTTGGAAGGAGCCTCCTCACCTCGGTTAAATTCAGCTGCAAATCTCAGGGAAGTCTGGGAAGTTTTTGATACATCGAATTCGATGGCCTGGTTACTGGTTGAGTTTTCAACCATTTTGGGGGAATTCTATGGAATTCTTGGGGTGCCACCACATTGAAAAATAGGCGTATCGTAGCTTGTCATCCCTATATTAGCCTCAGATTTTGAGGATTCGGTGGTTGTTTGAGTACTCGTTTGTAGAGCCTCACGGAAGTTGAGGACTTATGGTGGCGACTCAAACCCCATTTCGGCTGCTTTAATCGCTAAATCTTAATCCCCATTTTCCATTGCTTTGATCCCGATTTTAGGTGGTCAAATTATATAAAAACGTCTAAAAACTTCAGTTTTTGCAACAAAAAAAAACGTCGTTCTCCACTGCCAGTGCCATCAAGCTTCCCTGAAAGCTTGCTGGGAGCTTCTTGTCGCTCCCGACTGCAGGGACGTCGACCTGGCAACCAGCAGGGGGTTGCCCAAAAATGTGGATTTCAAACCAGCCACAGTGGCTGGGTTTACCCCATCCAAGGCAATAGAAAAGTTCCAGAAACTGAAAGCAACTGTGGATTCAAGCAATCAAAACAGGTGGATGTTACGAGCAAAAAAAAAGCTAGAAGTTGTGTTCAGATATGTTCAGATATAGCCAACAAGAATTGGGATCTACATCCTGGCAACAATCCTGAAATCCCGCGGAGCTAGGGAGTTTCCGGCAACCCCTGGGCCTGGATCATACTGGTTCAATCCCCAGGCAAACTCACCAACTTCATATTGTCGTTTCCACGATCATCATAATCTTATACATGTATATATCATATATGATATCCCCATTATATGCCAGATAAAAAATGATACAACCCCATCGTTGGTTTATCCCCATATGAAAATTATACATCGTCGCATTGTATATATACCCATTATCTACGTACTGTATCCCCAGTATATCCCCATGATAAACTGGTAGATCCTCATTTTTGGTGAAATATCTCCAATAGTTCACCAATAATGGTAAAATCTTTCTATTGCTTTTTATATCAATCGACTATAGTGATTATATCCAATACTCAATGCACGTAATCCCAGTCCACATGGTATATCCTCATTCTATACGAATGGCAATCGTCCACCACCGGGCCATCGCTATCTGCTTCGCTGCTTCGCTTCCCGACGGGCTCTGTGGCAATGGTGCGCAGGACCCGGTTCATCTCGTCGCAGCCTCGAGCTGAGCTGAGACCGAGATTTCCTATTTTTGTTGAAAGCCAAACAAAAAAGAATAATATCTATGATGTACATGCACCATTTTTTATAGGTAAATCACCATTTTTATAGGTAAATCACCATTTTTTATAGGTAAATCATGGTAAATAATCTCCAAAACCAACCATTTTCGGGTCCACCAGTGAGTCCACCGTATTTCTTCCGCGCTGGGTCTCCCGGGGCCATCCGTCCGAAGCGTTTCTTCTGTCATTGGCCGCGGTACCGGTTCTGCATCGCCGGGCAGTTGCCGATAATCACGGGAGATCCTATGAATGATCGTTTTGGAACGACATCTCAGCCATAGATATATATATATTATAGATATAGATATTCAGATTCAGATATAGATATAGATATATGTATATGTATATATTGTAGCCAATCTTGACATCCACTTGCATCGCAGCTGGTGATTCAAAAAATTGGTCTAGTCATCATTATTGACGCTCAGTCAAGGCACGGACCCCCGGGTCATGCCTGGTTTGAGCCCTTGCGCTTGGAGCACCTTCTCCTGGCTGGGAAAATCATCGAACTAAATGCTGGATTTTCCACGTGACTGATGACCGGAGGGGAAAAAAAACAAACTGAACAGAAGGAAACGTTACCTCAACCAAAAAAACAACAAAGTGTAGCCAATGTCAACAAAAAATGCCTCAAGTCATCCACTCATTGAGGATTTGGCATCGGAGCATCCCATCTGCAATGGCTGCATCAATGGTCCCCACTGTCCTCCATCTCCTTATCCAGACGCTGCCGTGATTCCTCCTCGTGACTCCTGCGAGTCTCGGCGAGTTTCGGATGGAAAGGATCGCTGGAAATCATTGAAAATCTTGATGTTGTCAGGGTTTGAAATGATCAATGGATTGGTTTAAGGGAAAATTTTAACCGGAAAACCCCATATTTAATGGGAAAATCTATGGTTTCCTGTATTTTTTCCCTTAAACCAATCCATTGACATCAAGGATGATTTAGCAAACATCTATTTTCAACATTGCCGAACACTGCGGGTCAAAGCCAAACGCTGCGAGCACCGCTTCTTTTTTTGGCTTTCGCTGTTTGGAGTCTCCAGGCTATGTTTCACCTGCGGCTCAGTCGTGTCTGCTGTGCTGATTGCGCGGCCTAAGCAATCGACACTGCCCTCCCAGCTAGCAACCCAAGATCTCAACAGCGGATTCTCTCAGGATAAAAGAAGATGCTTTACTTTGTTGCATCTGATCATTGTTCATATCCTCATTCTTCTTGGTGATAGTGATATCCATGAAAGAATGCCACTATCTATCACCCTCTGAAAAATAAAAAACACAGCAACGGTTGCTGACAGCAACGTTGAAAATCCCAATGTACCTAATGTTTTTATCCAGTTTGACACATAAAAATGCGGCTTGAGGTTTCCATCGAAGATCCACCAGCTATAGTTCGATGTGTTTCCCAGCAACCCTCCATTGATACCGGAGTTTCCCACTAAAAAATGACCATTTAATGATTTAATGTCCATGAATATGGATGATTTTTCCATATTTTCCCATATTTTCCCATATTTATCCCATATATTCCCATATACCGGTAGTTCCCATATAGTTCCCATATGTTTCCCAGCGAGACCTGTCCCCGAGAACTGGATCTGCTCCGAGAAGCCCATCCCAGAGCTCCAGCACCAAGGTTCTGCGATCTCCCTCCACGCCACTGACCTGGATCTCCAACATCGGATGATTAATATATGGTATATATGGTTATAGTTTATATATATATATGATCTGTATATCAGATCTATATATTATACATATTTTTTACTGTTTATATGTATTTGACTCTGACTATATATAATGTGAATGATATCTGCAGCACATAGTTGCATGTCGTATGTATATACATATATAATTATATATATAGTATTATATAGTATGTAAACTGTAACGAACCAAAAAAGGTGATATTTACTTCAAATTACTTACAAAGATCGGGAATTCCCACCATCCATCAGGCTCCGGCGTTGTGGCGTTTCTCCGACAAGAACAAGACCTCAAGAGCCAGCGCAATGGAAGACCTCAACATGCTCGTGTGGAAATAGAAACCTGGAAGTGCCAAAAAAAACGACGGCTTTGTTGAGATGAGTTCTCTATTCTAAATTGTGATGTTTCGAGATTCCACATGAGTTTTACTGGGTTTTTTTGGGTACCAAGGTCTTCCGAAAAGAAAGGGGACACTCAAAATAGCCATGGGATACCATCTGGGTCCTTTGGGATCATTGGTGCTGGATATATCAACCACCAGTCGCGGATATATCCATAGCTTTGGCCATACAATCCCCCCAAGTTTGTAGTTAAATCAACATTGGTCAAATACAAATCTATTCCCCCTCTTGCTGGTCTTATCAGAATATATATATATATACACCCATAAAAAGATGATGCTGGAAATCGCGGTTGCAGAGGTAACCATATGACCGGACCATGCCACATCATTCCTTGCAACCGGATGTGCATTCCAGTCACTTGGGGTGAAATCAAATATCATTATAGCAAGCCTGCCCCCCGGAAAACAAAAAAACTGACTGACAAAGTAATTAATAGATATATGTATGCATATATATATATATGTGTGCACATCAATATTGAAATATACATATATATATATATATATATTTATTATTATTGTCATTATTCTTATTACTATTATTATGTTTAATTATTATTATATATATATATATACATGTACATACACATTATGTTTCTATACCCATCAAAATCAACCCAACTGCTCCGTTGCTCTGGCAACGTAGCGCTGAGGAAGCGACACCATCCCCTCGTTGCATCGGGTGCTCCACACGCTCGTTGCCATTGAAGGTGCTGAAGGCGCCTCCCCTGAAATCTTCTGACCTCGGCACTTAGGAACGGGTCATATGATTTGATATACCCTCTGGTAATTTAACATAGCTATTGAAAATGGCCATTGAAATAGTGGATTTTCCCATTGATAGCATGGTGATTTTCCATAGTTATGTTAGTTTGCCAGAGGGTATATAATGATTGTGATGTGTAAGAACATACGTATATATATATGTGTGTGTTAAAAAGGAAATCTCAACAACAAAAAAAACATGAAGTCATGTGGTATGTTGCGCCGGTCCGCGCCTCGAGAGGAGGACAGAGATGGTCAGCAAGGAGCCATCGTCCTACAGGAGGCTCGGTTCCCAAAATTTCTGTGGAAAACCGCCAAAGTTCCCAAGGAATTCCAAGGTTTCTTTCTATCTGAGCCAAGAGTTTACATACATGTACTGAATCATATACTGAATCATTATCATAGTGTCTTTGCAGAAGAAACCACTGATTTTCTGGCTTCAATGAAGAGTTTTCGTTTCATCTCCAGTTCACTGAAGCTAATGCTATAGTGTGAAGCGTAAATGGGTGGAAAAAATGATGTTTCTCCGCTTCCGTTCCTCAGAGTGATTCGTATAGTCATAATTTCTGTTGCAAGTTGGGGTGAAAAGGTGACTTTTTGGTTGAAGGTTGCAATTGATGTTGGAAAACTGCCAGAATTTCCAATCAAACTCATCAATCCAAGGGATGTTACCATCCCCATCCCAATCATCCCCACCGTTTCGACCGTTTCCGATGAAGATTGAATTCATGTCCCCAATCATCGCCTACATCCTCATCCATGGTACATCTCTTCCCTTGATTTCCCATATCTTCCCCGCGTGTCCCGGTGTTCAGGATCCATGACAGAGCCGCCATCAGTGTAGGCGTGGTACCTGCGGTCCAGCTGCAACGGCAGGATGTCAACCCGTCGGTCGCCGAGCCCGCTGGGGAGTCCGGCTCCAAACTCCTCAAGGCGACACTTCGGTGCGAAAGGAGGCCCCAACCTGAGGCGCTGCTGGGTCAACATAGCCTCTGGCCATGGATAATCCCCAGCCATGGAGGGTTGCCATGGGGAAGATCTGAAAAATGGGAGATTTTCCAGCCATGTTTAGTTGCCAGACTATATGTGGTCTTCTTTTTTGCGATGCCAAGTGGATTTCAGTAGAGGTCCCAGCAACCCTTGAGGCTCCAGACGAGTAGCATCCTCGGACCTTCAACGCATTGAATTGGATTAGATAGATTCTCAGGCCCCTTTTCTCACCAAAAAAGCCTGGTGTAAGCCCTCTGCAAGGAACCCACCCTACAATCAACTTGAGTAAATGATAGCAGAGCGCCCATCGAAACCACCACTCGACCCTGTTGTATTGAAATCCTATGTCTTTCAAACATGAATCGTGTGGCTTTGTCCAGAGTAGGTATACACCAAAATCCAATCTTGCCATTTTTGGCGGTAATACGGTATAACATTTTTTTGGCAAGACCCATAGCTCACATGATTGGTTCTATCTCCCATGAAATATCCCACTATATCCCCAGAAATCATCCCATATCATTATTCCCGCCCTGTGTCTTCGCGCCTTATCAAGGACAGCAACTGCCCTTCGAGATCAGCCAGAAACTGCCGATCCGTCTCAGAAAGGCGACGGCCAACCTCATTGACGGCACAAACACACCGGAATTGACAAGACATCGACCTGGGAACCAGCCATACATGTTTATCAATGTCAAGGAAATGGGTTATGAAATCTTATGTAAATATATATATATATATATAAAACACTTGAAATATCTTGAAATGCCAATAAATCGAAGTTATTGATGCGATACACCAATCACCGGGGGGATCTGGTCTTTTTCGCCCGACGTCTCAGAATCTGAGCGAAAACTCCCCATGTCTTCCCTCAAAGACCCTACCACTTCAAGTAATGTTAGTAAAGCAATAGGATCCTCGGATCCACCACCCCCAATTTTACCACAAATGGGTTGGATGAACCATTGAAAAATGCTTTGCCGTGTTTACTATTGCTTTACTAACATGATGGATCTTTAGACCAATCAGCAGGGCGATCCAATTTTTAATGAGGTTACCCTCGACTGGCTGTTGAAAAATGGGTGTTTCTGAAAATGGACCCAAAAATCCACAGGTTGATCGGTTGATGATCCTTTTTCCTAGCCATTTTATAGGTATACCTATAAAATGGTGATGTATCCCATTACATCCCACAAATAATCCCTATAATATTGGTGACCGGTGTTCGCGGGCAAGCCGCTTACCGCCCCGTTCTGAAAAACTGGATTGCCATGGACCCATCATAAGCCCCGCATACGTATCATACGTGTGCCGAGACACATCCAGAGAATGAAGATAAAGCACCCGGTGCTGTTCTAGGCGATGCAACGCAGCTTCAGCAGCTTTGTGGAAGCCCGCCTGCAGAAATGGGCTTCGCAAGAAATCATAGAACATATGGAACATGTGAAACAGCAAAACAACCAAAACTTCAAAAGAAAAAGTCTACTTGTCATACTTGTGATCTAAATGATCTCTGTTAATCTACTTAAGTAATCCTTTCTTAAATGATTGTTTTCAAACATGTGAAAAAAGGATTGACTGCTCCCAAATATGATGCCTCCGAAGTAGCGAAGAGATCCACGCCCTCTTCATCTTGAGCCTCCGCCAGCAGCGCTCGGCCGAGTTCATCCAATCGTTGCACATCGGCCTGGGGCAGATCACCCCCACGGATCAAAACTGGTGATTTGAAACCCAGCTTATGAGCCCAAAAATCTGGGGAAAACCCATTGAACTGGGGCAACTAACCCAAAAAAATCAATACAAAATCGTTGCGATTCTTGGGATGATCCACCCAAAGGTAAGTGTCCAACCCGTTTCCAGCCGTCACGGATTTTGTGACGTGGGGCACAGGAAAATATCTCACACAATACGAGTGAAGACAAGTGCAAAGGCCCCAAGTTGAATAAAGTCTTGGTAACTGTTCTTATCTGTACCGGTAAATGATACTGCCAGTATACATACATATTTATAAACATATATGTATATACTCTATATACTGTACATATAGTTATATATACATACATACATACATGCATACATGCATACATACATACATACATACATACCATACATACCATACATACCATACATACCATACATACCATACATACCATACATACCATACATACCATACATACCATACATACCATACATACCATACATA
>Ga0126342_10004812_pt1 | contig 23244 bp, 19 predicted proteins | sample Cyp1metagenome_FD_92528 | JGI IMG/M metagenome (GOLD analysis project Ga0126342, IMG submission 92528) | Coral microbial communities from Lord Howe Island, Old Settlement Bay, Australia - Cyphastrea 1 metagenome | ecosystem: Host-associated > Invertebrates > Cnidaria > Coral ...
GTGTCCAAACTGCAAGAGATGTAAAAATGACGGTGCGGACAGCTGAGCATGCCTGAACTTGTTTGAAGCAGAAATTGCGTTTCGCCTAGGCGAAATACACATTTATCTAAAAAACCACCAAATACAGACGTCTGAATTTCAGAGTTTTTGTGATCGCTGACTTGTGTTTTCGCCTAGGCGAAACGATGATTTTTTGAAAAAAAACAGTATTTCACGACCTCACTTTCCGGTCCGCCGGGTTGTTTTTGTTGTCCCTGCCGCTGTTGGTGCCCTGGTGCTGTTGATGCTGTTGATGCTGTTGATGCTGTTGGCGCTGTTGGTTCCTTTGGCTACTTGGGTTAACTTTCGAACTAGTGTTGTGTGCTGCGTGGCTGGCTTAGTGATCTCAAAGCTGCCGATTGACATTTGTCCCGCAACCCGGAAGTTTCTCATCTAAATCCTCTTTGAGTATGAGATGAAATGAGGTTACAAGAGGCTGCTTCCGGTTTTGTTTGACAAGATCAAAAAAGATTAGACTGGACAAGATGAAACTGTGCTTGGACTGAATATACAGGTTCGATTGAGCTAGGGGAGCTTCAGATTTGAGTAGATTAGAGTAGGCTGAATAAATAAAAAAGAAGTAGGCCGATCTGAAGCAATAGGTAGGCATAGAAGATCGACAAGACATTGAAGATAAGGAGAATGGTGAGAAGGCAGGGTTGACGAAGATAGACAGAAAGAAAAGATGGAACAGGCAAAAAAATCAATCTGCCAAGTAAGTTAAGATAAACCAGGAAGCAAAGCATAAAATATAGCAAAGCGCGGTAGATGAATGGGTGGGACAAAGATGGTTTTTTGTAGAGGGAGAGGCAGAGAGAGAGAGAGAGAGAGAGACAGAAAGAAAGAAAGAAAGAAAGAAAGGCAGGAATTCTATGTATAGGTAGACAGGCAGATAAATAAGCCACAGGCAAGTATACGTATAGATAAATCATATTTGTGCACTTCGTCGTATCAGCGATTCCTGACAGCCAGACTTGTGCACTTAGTAACTACCTTGGGCCTGGAACCTTGAAAGATTTGTGGCATGCCCGTCTCAAAATATTCAAGCCAAAGTTCCAAGTCCACCATCACGCAGCGAGGAACATGTTTGCCCGCACCAGTCTCTGAAAAGAACCTCAGACCAGCTCGGCTCGGGTGATTGATTCGGGCAGGTTACCGCACCACAACGGGAGCCTTTAAACATGTCAATGTACGAGCTGTTGAAATCGTGGCCGCTGGCTAGCCATCATCGGAGCGAACTTGCACACACACAATCCCGACAGAACCCATGAACCCGAAAAGGATTCCCAAGTACTAACAATATCGAGGTATGTCTGGAACTTATCTACGTTTCTGTTTTTCATGTTGCGGTTTTATCCTCAGTAACAGTTTTTTTTCTGAAAAGAGTGTATCCCTGAGACCCATGTTTTATCATCATATTCCCCGTTAAAATGAAAAAATGTTCATGTGGTGATAAATCCGCGACATTTTTCGACACAACCACTTTGCCAGGCGTCAACCCCCACCAAGAAACGTGTTGAATGCATCGTCCCCGCCACCTCTGAAAGCAGCAAAAAAGATATGTAGTTTGGCGGTGCCAACTTACACAATGACTTGGCTGGAATAACGATGTCTTACTTGGAAAAATGTTCAGCTTGTTTTAAAGATTAGACCTTCAAAAATAGAAACAACAATGAGTGATGGGACATGGCCCCAACCAAAGGAACAAATCAACCAGGCCCTTTGGTTGGTGCGAATTCTTCCACGCTATGAGTGAAGCTTAGGAACTGTCATCCAAGCCCACCAAAAATCCGACAATAATTTCAGCATAAACAAGTGTCCTACCAGTACCCAACTCAGCGTCTCTACTTGCACACCGCATGTCTTGGGTCTCACACAGGGGATGAATCTTTCATGACATCATATGCGCTGGGGTCAAAACCTGGTATATGGTTGATTCGATTGGGTATAAAGAACCCTATTCTCTATTGATCTGGGCAAATTTTAACAATTCACAAACCTGAAATAAGACCATATTGGATCATATTGGGATAATTCCCCTTGCTAACCATTATTCCAGTGAGGTCGCAGTGAGGTCGCTATAATTTCCCCAGATTGATGGATTGATGACTATAATATGGTAACACGGGGGCTCGAGGCCCCTGACGAAATCAACATTTTCAGCAGCAGCGTGCAATGGTTTTTTCAACCTTCGCAATGTTTTCTGAACATCGATAGTTGGAAAATGGCCACGAAAATCCATGAGGACGGGGTCCAAAACACACTTTCAATGGTATTTGCAGGGGATTCTGCACCCCATCGTCTCCAATTTTTTGACAACAATGTCCTTCTCTCCATTTTTCTTTCCGTGGCCAACAGCTGGAACAAGTTCTTGTCGACGTTGTTCTTTGCCATACATATTGATATGCTTGGCTGAACAACTATGGGTTGGGCAGGCCATCGACACGTGTCTTTACACGGTCACATATGAAGCCTTTGCACCATGTTCACAGCTTGTCGTTTTTCTGCGTTCCAGCAACTCGACTCTGTGCTCAACTCATGCACCCCGAAGAGTGCACAGCGTACCAACACGTATGTCACTTCAATTCATGAAAGATGAATCATCAGGAGCGTATTATCAAGAACGTTATCACGGCCAACCCCCCACCCCCCCGCCACCCCCTCCGAAACCGCCACAAGCAATAAGCAGTGTAGCAACATGTATGTCATTTGAAACACCCCAGAGGACCTGGTCCGACATCTCTATGTCACAAGTACACCATTAAAATCCATTAAACGCATCTTCATCTTACACAGCATCAATGTAGTAGATTCATGTGGCAGTGTGTCAAAACCAATAGTACCCCTTCTGTTCACATCAAAATAGCTGGGATTTATGGATGTTCATCCCACTAAAATATGGTATCTATAGGTATTGACCCATACCCATGTTCAAATTTTGTAAATGTGCAAACTCTCAGGGACCCCGAGTCTCCGTGTAACATGTGTAACCTCTGACCCAGTCTCTTCGTCATCCCAGCAGCCGATGGTCTTATCGGAGGGCATCTGGCCATCCGGCTGAATGCCATGCTCCAAGCAGAAGAGCTCCCAGCACCTAAGAGAAGTGCGATAGACCCAAGAAATCTTAAGAATATGGGTTTGTCTGAAAATAGGGTATATTCCCAATTATAGCCATTTAATAGGGATAATGATCAGCAAAACCATTGGGTTTAGGGGTACACTATTTTCAGACACACCAATATGTTGATAAACCATGGGACTTTGAAGGGCTACCCAAGTTTGGAAGACCTCAAGCCCAACGGAGAAAATCGCCCCATTTCGCCAAGTGTCGCATTGCCAATCTGAACTCCGCCCTGGCGGCCGGAACTTGGTATCAACTATCAAATCAGCTGCCCTGGACTTGCTCGCACTTGATCTGCCAACAGGGCATCCCTTTAAAAATGCAGTTGGCACAATATGAGGCACCTCAAGAGCCATGATGTGAAAAGGCAAAGTGAGGATTAATGATTAATTAAAGAATTTCAATTTTAAGACACTTTAAGACGTAATGTGAGATGCGATGAAAATAGCGACGCAACGCGATGCGACGATCCAATGTGAGGCGCCGCAGGTGCCATGTTTCAACATGTTTCAACGATGCGATGGATGTCGCGGTCGCGGACGGCTGAGGTCGAAGAATCAGAAACTGAAATGATGCCCGACGGAATTTTGTGATGTTGGCAATGTGAGAAGTTGTGACGTCTGTGTCGTTGAAGTTGTGTACAGCCTGTACAGGATTGACATAGAAAGATATAGAAAGTTCAAGTCCTGTATTGCGTGTTAGATTAGATTTCGAAATTCAAGTCATATATGCTGTGATGTGAAATATGCTAGGAATTGAAGCTATTTGCACTTTGATGTATGAATGCTGTCAACCACGTGGTTAGTAAAAGACACGCCCTAGTGGTTTTAGATGTTCCAAGGTCTACTACATAAAGAGCGGAAGCGCTTGCAATTGTAAACAAGACATACGTAACTGGCACAAACGACAGGTCTTTGAAATACACAACATGATCGATATCGACAACGAAAGTGTTCTTGTGCCAGTGTGCGTGGGAAAAAGACCAATATGGAACACGTGAACTGCTATCTGGTTTCGATGCTTCAAACGCAAAATGAGGGCATCTCGGTCATGGTGCCGCAAAGATATCAACCACCAACAAAACAAAGCCCAACTCACCAGCCTGTCCGATATGGATGCAGATAGCCTCGCGCATGGCTTTGGGTACAGAGTGTTTTTTTCACAAAAGGGTTTCGTGTCGAAGCACACCGTGTGATGGGGCACACCTCAAGCACAAATCCTTTGAGCCATATAGGGCAGAAGGGCAAGCTGCGAATCCGGGTGACTCTGGTCGCTTTGTGGATTGGTTAGTCATCTCAATAGAAATAGGTATAAGGCCGAAACCTACCAGGCTTCGTCCATGCTCCTTGTGCACTTTTTTGGTGGAAACGGTTCCCACTTCCAGATTAGTCACCTAGAAAGAAGCCATTCAGAGGTTGATACACCACGTGCATTCCCTAGACCACCAGCTAAGGCGCACCGGCTGGATGAATTCAGGACACCCAAAACAAGAGGTCATATTCATTTGAACCACTACTGAACCTTCACGTAAGGCATAACGTAAGGCATTACACCTGAATTTTTCAGCTCCAAATACTCCAATCTCAACTCTGCGCCCGCTCAGACAGTCACGCAGCCCGCAGGGGTGGCACCTGGGTCCTCAGCAACCATCAGACCATCAACAGCCGTTGGGCATTCACCGATGGAGAAATCGTTTCAGCCCTAGCCGTTGCCCAAGCATACTGTTTGTGTGCCATGTCATAGGAGCATGACCAGTGACCTGATTCTTCGCAGCCGCTGTCCTTCCCAACATTGGTCCTACCATCTGGTTGCGAATGTGCTTATTTTTTAACCCAACAAATCCTAAGGGGTTGCCAATTGTGAATTGTGGGAGAACACGATTGACCCAATTTTGGTTGCATGTAAAGGGGTTTGATTTGTCAAATCATCCTTACACTCAACATTTTGGCCTGCGCAGATGTGGCAGTTGTCGTAAACACGGCGGTGGTGGGGCCCTGGACTTCACCAAAAAATCATCTTTCCGATGACCGTCGGTGTGGGTTCAATCCCAGATGCCTCTACAGCTTTCATCTCGAAAAGCGCAAATTCACATATTTGGTTAAATCATTCATGTTGAATGACAATGAATGACATACATGTCATTTGGCTTTGTCATGGTTTGTCTAAAAAAAGGGGCTCCTGCACAAAAAAGCCACTGGTTCATTATCATGTAGTTGGGGATTTCTATAAATGGGGCTACCCCCAAATGGATGGTTTATGGAAAATCCTATCAAAATGGATGAGAACTGGGGGTACCACCATGACTTGTCGGAAACCCCCAGCTATAGCCAACACGGGCCACCGATGGGACCGTCCGCAGATCCAAGCGACACAGGCAGCCTTCGCCGGCGCGACAGGCTTCACCAAGTTTAAGCTTGAGACGTCGTGGATGGCTGCAATGCATTCCTCAGCATGGGAAGAATTTATGGATTTTATGGTAGGTTTAGCCCTGTTGGAATATAACCCTATAATGTGTGGGGTTATGATGTATAATGTGAATATATGATATGAATATATAATGTGAAAACATGGTGTGAATATTTGACGGAATCATTTTTGATGGAATTTAGCCAACAATCATGTGATTTTTTCTGGAATACCTGAGAAGATGAGAACGAAAGCCATGTTTTTTCCAGCCCAATCAGGCTGGGAATGCGTTGGTTGGTCGCTTGGCTATGAGTCTCTCCTCCTTTTTTGCTGTCAAAAAGTTCTCTATGAAAGGGGGTGTGTGGTGTCTGGACGGTGCTCGTTCTTTCCATTCAATATTTAATATGCAGCCTGCACAGCAAACAGAAATCTTAGCTTTGATTCGGGAAGAGAAGGAAGGGAACAAGCGTGTGAAAGGTGGAAAGGATAGGAGGTAGGGATCCCGAAATAAGCTAAAAGAAAGGGAAAGAGAGAGTTTCAGGAGGATTGGTAGAGGTAGGGTCTTGGAAAGAGGTATTGTTAACATGGTAGACTTAATTCCGAAAGAGGCGAGAAAGACAGGGGAAGGGAAAGGTTCAGTGTTGGTCAAAAAAGGTTGCGAAATAGTGAGGTGGTTTGTTTCTTCTTACAGTTGTTTCTTCCTCTCTTTTCCCACCTCTCTGACTGTTCCATCGCAATTGCTGTTTTTTCGTCCTGTTGAAGTTGTTCGTCCAATCTTTCCTGTGGAAAGCCTACACCTACGTTACCCGAATTTCGCGATTTCGGTGCCTTTCGGAAGCCACTACCCGCATACCCCCCTTTACTCTCACTACGTTCGCAGTCACCTCAGCCACTGCCTCCGGCTGGCTTTCGTATTGCAAAGCACTAGGAGAGCCAGCAAAAACAACAACCGGGATGGCGTTTTGGACAAAAGCACAGGCAAGAACCAACCAGACACAGCTTTCGAATGGAAACAAGGATCATCGAATGATACCGTGACACCAATGATACAATGCGCCCCGATCCAACATTATACTTCTGTGTTTTGTCCTTGTTCTTTTTCTACTTCTTCGGTCTCACCTTCGTTCGTCTGCTTCTTTTTACACTTCTTCCGGCTCTCTTTTTTTCTCGCCGCTGTGATTGTGTCATCCCAGCTTTTATCTTTCTTCTGGTCGTCCAGGCTCTCTGGCCTTTTTGAGTTCTTCGTGCTAGCTTTGATATGCTCCGATACCGGCCCTACGCGATACTTCCGCCTGTTCTTCTTCTCGTTCTTTTTCAACTTCTTCGGTCGAACCTTCTCTTTTGTTCCAGTCCAACCTTTTCTTTAATTCTGCTGCTTCTACTTACCATTGTTCCTTCCCTCTTTCTTCTCGCCTCTCTAAATGTTCCATCACACCTATTATGTTGTTTATTCTTCAAGTATCACATCTGTTATGCTTTTCGGTCCTCAAGTTCACAAATTGCCACGACATGGTACATGACCCAACAGATTCCTCAAGGCCACTGCCTCCTGGGTATGGTTGCCGAAACCCTATAGAAGTGGATTGATGACCATTTTTGAATATCAGCACTTAGTAACACTTAGCCCAAGTTTTGACCACGGCACAAGTGGATACCACCTAATGATCAGTTTGGAATGGATGTGCATCCAGCTGAAATGTGGTCTTGTCCTTGCCCAACAAACACATAACCATGCTCTCCAGGAAATGTTGAGTGCGTATCCAAAAAACGGTAAATCATATTTACTTTGGGGAACGTAGCTACAAAATGCGGGCCTTTGACAAACGAAGAAATAGCATATCCACCCAACATCTACCAAACATGATTTTTGCAGATTTTTGCTATGGTCACACTGGTCACACTGATACAGCCCCCGCCTCTTTCCCGGACTGGTGTCTCAGTTCCAAGGCACAGTCAGCTTGGCAGGTTGCTCTGCAGCTGGCAGCTGGAGAACCTGAACAAAACACGGCAGTTGGTCCCAAAATTGGTTTTCTCACGTCAAAGATAGGTGCTACCAACCCCAACCCTCACCAACCCTCAGTCAGCTCATATTTCACTTCTGCCATTTCGATCCAATGTGTCCCTTCCATTCTTAGAGCACTTCCACATGACATCCTGCCAGTGGTTGATAGCCAGGGGACGTCCAAGAGACACACGATGCGGTTCAGGGCCGTCATCTCCGCCTGGGTTAGACCGCCAAACCATGATGGGACGTACCCGGTAACAGTTTGCTGTGGGAAAATGGATAAAAATGGCCCATCTAATGTGATGATTGACCTCCTAGAAATCGCGGTTTTCCATAGCTATGTAAAAAATTACAAGAGGGTAAACCATGATGTAACCTCTAGAAAAGATGGTTTTACCAGTTTAACCAGCCAAAATGGTACTTGAGAATGGAAGAAAATGGGTATGGCCTTTCTTTGAAAATGGGAGATTCACGCCCATTTGATGGCCATCTTAATAAGAAGAATTGCACATTTCATGGCTGTGTATCCGTGTATCCCGTAACAAATGCGTAAGGAAGATATTGAGGGATCGTCAACCATGATGGAGGTGGTATGGGTCTTTGTTTACGGATCAGCATCAAGAAGGAGGTTGCAAGTTCGAAGTAATCCTGCATAATTTGACCCACTGATTGTCGTGAAATTCGCATCCCCATGAATCAAAAAAACATGATCAAAGAATATCAAAGACCTCTGCCCTCAGATTGGGCAAGATGCATGGTTTTACGATGTTTTAAGTCCCAAGCTTAGTAATCGTGATGCGGAGGTCCCATAGCCAACCCCCTCCAGCCACACCTGTCGGCTGCTGGAGAGTTCCTTGGCACTCAGGTAGGAGCTGTCCATCATGGAGACCTGTCGCGAAATCAACGTCTGAAATGATGCAACCGTTCTGGCTGGACTGCGAAAAAAAAACTTTTTAGAAGATATCTACCATCTGGTTATGACTAACATAGCCATGGAAAATCCCTTATAAATGGAGGTATTAATGGGAAAATCATCTATTTCTATGGGCCATTTTCCATGGCTATGTCAAATAACCAGGTATCATATTCTTAGATGATGCATGATGATGCAAAATCCTGTCTGCGAAGGTGTTTCCAGGGCTCACGGTATCTTCTTGGTCAAACGGTGTTTGAAGTCGCAATACTGTAAACGTATTCCATAATTCGTCCATATTCCCAAAGAAATCAGTATACAATGTTAATGATTGACAGTGATTAACATATTCTAAACTGATGTTAATCAACATATCTCAACATCCAACAGCCCCGACCTCAGAGGTATAGCAAGCATCGTAGTTGCTGCACGCCACCACCTTGGCCTCATAGGGTCCACCTTGGTCAAATTGTGGGTGCCAACTTCTCCGTTGTCACAGGCTAGGGGACATACAAAGACGGTGATGTGTTTATCTGTAGATGATAAGATCAGAAATTGGCTGAATCAGAAATGTGGAAATCAGTCAGAAAGGTTTGTGCATGTATCGTTAGGCAAGGGCAATGGAAATGGTGACGTCACAACAACAAGAGGTATACTTGGGCATAATCTGACCAAAAGATTTGGGTATCACCCAGCAACAATAATAGATATGGAGTGACCTTTGTCACCAACATGATCCATTACACCAAAACATAATGGGTACGTTATCTGACCAAAACCTTGGGACATGCTGTCTATACAACATAAACTATGGCAATGTGTATCTGGCGCATGAAACTGGGGCTACAAAACCAACGACAACAAGAGTACAAGGAAAAATGAATTTAACGAATTTGTGATGTATAAAATCAGCATGTACCAAATCATATGCAATGTATACCATACACGTCCCTATGGTCCCTTGCAATGTATACCATACACGTCCCTATGGTCCCTTGGTTTCATCTACAGTTCAGAGATGACCCAAAGTCAAAAAAAAGAACCTCCAGGGATCAAAGCACCTGACCACCGTTTGAACACGCTGGCACCAAGGAACAATTGGTTTGAGTCACTGGGTCATAGTAATGAGTGAGGTTGTCAGTAGAGGGCTGAGAGTAGTCCTCAGAGCGCCGTCAGCCATTTCTCGCCAGCCGTGAATCTGATGTTTGGATAGCTTTGGAGGTTTTGTCACACCTTTTCCACGGACCTTAAATGAAGTTCACACACTTGCAACGTTGACAGCACATTTTGTCGCAGTCTAATTAATGGGTTTTCAGGGTCTCATGATGGTCAACTTGCTTGTCAACTCACGGATTGAATAAATTCCCCGAAAAATAAGGGTGTTGGTTCTGTTCTCAACCAATCTCCACCATTTATAGATGATTTTCCCACTAAAACCTCCATTTATGGATGATTTTCCATTGCTTTTCCATCTACTTTTTTTTGAGACCAATATGGCCATCAAAGCCCCGAAGAGTGAAAAACATGCCACGCTGTCTCAATGAAAAACGTCGGGACCTCAAAATCAAGCACCAAGTTTAGCTGCCGAAGATTTCTACCGAAAAAAAAAAAAACGAGCCCCAAACCTGACCAATCCTCCCAAGAAATGCATCAAGAAATGCCCATTTTCTGGCGCATGTTTTTGCGAAAAATCATGGAAGCCACCATGACACACCTCCCAGCTGATGGTTTCCCCCTCCTGGTAGCTGTCGATTGTGAAGCTGCTGTCGTACGAGAGCTGCACTTCCATGGCCAGGCATTCCTGCCATGGTTTGGTGAAGCTTGGATGAAGGGGCCCCAGATGCTGGGGACAAGGCCATTCCACAAAGACTACATGACCCTCCCAAATGTCATTGGCCAGATTTTGATGTCACTGGCTTGAATTTGCCTATTTTGGGATCAGCTAGGATGAGGAAGTGTGTATTCTTCTACAGTAATAGCCATTGTTTCTGTTATCTTCGCTCATCCCCAACATCCCCAACATCTGCCCGGTCCTTCAACTTGTCACTCAACGCAATGGTGATGGCATCACATTCCGCCGACTTGCTGCTGTAGACCGAGCTGGTGTCCTGCCAGATTTGGCGCAGGATCCCCAGACATCCAAGACAGCTGGGGCCACACGCAGAGTGTGAGACTCCAAACAACCGATCCTGTCTGAAGATTCCAAAATGATTTTGTCATAAAATAGAATACCCCAAAACCCAGTCGTTTTTCATCATGATTTCCCGATGCAATGGTTATTTTGGGGCTTTTCTCCCATGGCTCGTCGATCCCACCTCTTCCAACCACAAATCCCCCCGGGCCCAGTCCGTGCAGTTCTGCTCACGCTGGCGGAGGGTGGCTAACATCTGAATGTCTCGCTCCAGAAAGTCCTCGTAGCTGCCTCAAGGGAAGCACTGCAGCTTGATTTTGAGGAGAAAATCAGGGGAAAAATCATGCATCTACAGGAAAACCCATGGATTTTGCCAACCAAAATATAGTCATTAATTACAGGGCTTTTATGCAAACTTTCCCTTCGACCAAGTTTAAACTCATTGACTCATGGGCTTAGATGGATGCAACCTGGGCCGCTTAAGAAACCTCGGGGTCTTGCAATCTGAAGAAAATTGCTCAGATAGATCCGTGACTGGAAGTGGAGATGCCAAACAGCACACGTTCATTAAACTCAAATATCTTGATGTCTTTCCAACAAGTTTGATCCTTGGGACCTGCACTTGGGCTAATGATTGATGTGGGAATGGGTCAAAACCTGAGAGTCACACCGCTGAAGAGCGTCGAATCTGCGCAACGTGCAATGCGTGCGGCACCTGTCGAGAGCATCAGCATGCAGTGTAGAAGACCAGGAACCTGGAAAAAAATAGAAAAACTCTAGAAGCCAATTGGTCCTCAGACTTCTCCCATCTCTAAGTTTATGATTCCATATCAACCCGAATTTCCACTAATTTCCAACTTACAAAGCTCAAAATCAGCGGCCATGGTACTGCTACTGGTCATTGGCCATATGGAACAACGAAATTCCAAGGTTGGATCGTCGCACCTGCACTCGGGTAGTTGATTTCGTTGTACAGCTCGCAGGTGGCAGTCTTTGCAGAGTGGGTGGCCACCAGTTCCTTAGTGCCAGCGTTGTGTGCCACTGTGGATCATTTTCGTTGCACAAAAGCAAGTGCTACAACCGCCCAAGAGATGAACGTCCGCACTTCTTCAGATCTTCCAAAAGTCAAGGCACGCTGTGGCATGTCTTGTTGCGCAGAATCAGCTCGGCTTCCTCGCAGACCCGCAGGGAGCTCAGGGGGAGGACCCAGGTCTAGGTCTGGTAGCTGGGAGTTTGGGGAAGAACACCCTGGAAGGCACTCGCCACTGTAAGTGAGTCTTCACACGGTCTGGGTTTGATTGAAAAAGTCAGTGAGTCCTGGGCCTGTGTGGTGCTGGACAAACTTCCCCCTCCGAAGACAAGACCAATAGATGGTCCTTGAAAGCTATTCCTCATGTCGCGGATATATCACAGGATTTCCTTGCATCACCGTATCACCTTTTTAAAGTGTCGGTCTCCCAGCATTTGACCAAAAGTGATGATACAGTTTATCTCTTTACAAGCAACTTTTGGGGTGCCGCGGTTAAGTTTGGCGCGCCTGAGCCTTGCAGGCTGCCAAGTCGGGATGGAGCGTGGTGGTCGTTGGCCCAGCTGGCGGCACTAGCGAGGTGACCCAGGTGACCCCAGCACCCACATTTCTACTAGGGATATCCAGGGATCAGTTCTGGGATTAATTCTAGGATCAGTTCTAGGATGGTAAATGTGTTTTTGTCTGGAAAGCCTTTGTTGGCTGATGGCAATGGGTCAGGCGGTCAGGCTGGTCTTCGGCAACAAGCTCTGTCCATGTTGAGGGCACCACGGCAAAATCGGGATATCAAACTAGATTGTTTATCCATGGCTCGAGCCGGTGGGTCATCTTCCAATTCAAGCATCCCCCTGAAATCATGGCCAAAAATTGCTTCATGGCCCCATGGCCCCATGGTGCCTGTGGTAGTTGTGGAAGTCGAAGTGGTGGTGGGTGCAGCTGAGGTCGTGGTGCTAACCATCTTGGCTGCCTGGAAATGGAAAACATTCAGAACTGGAGAACATCCCAAAATCCCTAGAGAACACATTAACCTCTGCGGCTTCACAAAAACTTGAGTTTTGATCCCGAACATTGCGGAGCCCGAGTGCGCGTGGGCGTGAAGGTTGAGGTCTTCTTCCCGGATCCTCATCTTAACATCAAAACCTATGGCCAGACCAGGCCTCACCAAAGGCCTGCTCCTTCGCATCCAAACATGTCTGGAAATTGCCCTGACTCTGAAGGGCCTCGGTTCAAGGACGATAGAAGCTGCCTCCGGCTCAAGGGTTGCACGTGCTGCGAAAAATGTGGTGCGCATATATATATATACAGATAGAATCGGTGGAGTGCAAAGACGTTCCTTTGTGCTAAGTCCTGTTGTTTTATGTATCATTATAAGCATGGCTCAAAATGATTGACCAAAAAATGACATGGCGTTGTACCAAAACTAGCCCGTTTTGCAAGTCCCTTGATGCTGCATTTTTGAGCCATACCCATGAAGGATCATACAGTACACCAACAGATTAACAAATAGCAGGATTGGTGGAGAAAAAACTGCCTCACAAGCATCTTGCAAAGTGAGTCCTTGAATTGGACATATCCCGACAGGTATAATAAGTGCAAGCCAACTGCTGGAATATGTACAGCAAACTGCTGGAATAAATAAGTGTATGCCAACTGCTGGAATAGATGCAGCAAGCAAAGTGATGGTTCCAAAACATTCCAAAACTATGAAATCAAGCAACCAGGCATGATGTCAACTTTGGTGGCCAAGCTAGCCCCCGATGAAAATTGAACGGTTAGATCCGAACTGTTGTTGATTAATGCAGTGAACCCAATAGCAAACCCATTTTTTGGGCTATAGCGGCTATTGTATTTTCTATACCCTTCCATTTGGTAAAATTGGTCAATTAATGTGGGGTGTGACAAAAATGGTTGCAACAAACTTCGGAAGCAGCATCAGTCTCTGCCCAGAAGCTGTCTGAGCTTCAGTGTGCTGCTGCTCGATGGCAGTCGTCAGCCTGCATGGCTATGGAAGGGACATCAGCCTGTGACATCAGCCTGCAATCTCGGTCATCATCTCAATGGATTGGTTTAAGGGAAAATCTTAACCGGAAACCATGGTTTTAACCATCAAATATTGGGGTTTCCTGTAAATTTTCCACAATTGCCCGCCGCACGCCGCAGCCAGAAGCCCACGTCCCTCACGTCCCCAACGTCCCCAATGTCCCCGACGTCCCTGACGTCCCTGACGTCCCTGACCTCACGTCCCTAACGTCCCCAACGTCCTCCACGTCCCTCACGTCCCTGGTCTGATGTCCCTGACGTCCCCGACGTCCCTCCACGTCCTCCTCGTCCAGTCCCTCACGTCCCCAACGTCCCCAACGTCCCCGACGTCCCTGACGTCCCTGACCTCATGTCCCTAACGTCCCCAGCTTCCTCCACTTCCCCAGTCCGTCCCCGACGTCCCTGACGTCCCTGACCTCACGTCCATTACTAACGTCCCCAACGTCCTCCACGTCCCTCACGTCCGTGGTCTGACGTCCCCGTCCAGTCCCTCACGGTCTGACGTCCTTGACGTCCCTGACATCCCTGACATCCCTGACGTCCCTGCATCACGTCCCTGACGTCCCTGCATCACGTCCCTGACGTCCCTGACGTCCCTGACGTCCCTGACGTCCCTCCACATCCTCCACGTCCCTCACGTTGCTCAGGTCCCGCAGGTCCCTGGTCTGACGTCCCTGACGTCCCTCACGTCTCTCCCGTCCATCACGTCACGTCCACGTCCTCGACGTCCTCCACGTCCCTCACGTCCCTCACGTGCTCCTCCACGTCCGTCACGTGGTGCTCCACATCGCCCTCACGTCCCTCACGTCCTCCATGCCCTGATATAGGCTGTACCGGCGTTGCCACTATCCTCAGAGCGTCTCGATCCGTCCCCAACTCTTGCCCCTTACATCTTGCATTATTCTTGAGTGATGTCCCTGACTTCCCTGACTCCTCAATGTTCTTCATATTGTCAATTGATCTCTCCCGTCTGCGTGTCTTCTTCATGTTGTCTCCGTTGGCACACCGCTCTTGGGAATCAAGCCGCCGCTTGCAACTTGATCCTAACGGTTCCCTTTGGTGGCTGTTCGGTTGGGACTGCCTGGGTGGGAGGGTCGGGTTTGCTCGGGTCTTTGCTGTCTGTCTCGTCTGGCTGGTTGGCCTTTCCGTCCTTGCTGCTGGCTTTCCCTCTTCGCCCTTGGTCTGGGGTGCTCGTTTTGCGGAAGTCTCCTCTGGTTAGTTTCTCGGAAGTTTCGCGCTGCTACGCGTTTATTAGTTTCTCTCCTCTTTTACTGAGGACGTTGTCAGTTTCAGCTTATTTGAGTTTGAGATTTGTGCGGTATTTTTACTTCAGTTGTTTGATGTCGTTGTCTGGGCATGTCAGTTGATGTGAAACGCAAAAGCAAGACGTCAGTGCACAGTTGAGATTGGAGGTCGTTACTTGCATTCAATCATTCACAGGGGTTCTGGTATTTCAGGTGATAGGTCTGGTGAAACTTGTTCATTTAGATTTATTCTGGAGGGTTCAGACCTGAGATATCTCCATATTTACATACACAATTGATCTATTTCCTATTTCATATTATCATATTTACATAAATAGAAAAAAGATAATATGATATGTTTTGCAAATAAACAGACATGAATATATATATATATATACATTGAGATAGATACATTGAGATAGATAGATCGATAGATCGATAGATCGATAGATCGATAGATCGATAGATATATTTATGCTTATGATATGCTAGAACCTACCCTACAACATGGTTGCGAACATGGCCTGCATTTTTTGGAGGCCTCATTCTCCATTTTTTGGAAGTTTTGAAAGGCAAGGACGTCCCTGACCTGACGTCCCCAACGTCCCCAACGTCCCCAACGTCCCCAACGTCCCCAACGTCCCTGACGTCCCGGGACGTCCCTGACGTCCCTGACGTCCCTGACCTGACGTCCCCGACGTCCCCGACGTCCCCGACGTCCCTGACGTCCCTGACGTCCCTGACGTCCCTGGCGTCCCTGACGTCCCTGACGTCCCCAACGTCCAACGTCCAACGTCCCGGGGAGCCCAGCAGGCTATCCTCAAATTTTCCCATCATCCAGTTCTATGATCATCCCAGAATCTGCCAGCTGGCAAAGAGACACAATATGATTGATACGCGTCGCATGGCTGTTCCGTGATCCGTATGAAAAACATGTCCATTATGGACCACGACCCTCAACTTCTGCCGCCACTTCTCTGGGTGTCCCAACTCAGTCATCAGTTTTCTGATGGCTTCGATGGTAGTGCCATCATCCTTGGAGTGATCCGCCTGTCGTTGTGGTCAGAGCTTCCTCAAGGGGGCCCCTGGCGAACAATCTACCAGAAAATAATGCGTTTGGCTCCCAAGATGGTTTGACACACCCACACCACCAATTCGGTGAAATCTCCTCTGCTACGGTTTCCCTGTTTTGTGCCAGAAATTGTTATTTTCACTTTCAAGAATTTCCATATTTTGAGACATGACGAAAAAAAACAAGAGAGTTTCTCGTGTCCAACGATGGTAAATTGTCAATTTTTGCTGGGAACTTCTTGAGAATTGTTCCAAGCATGATCGATTTTCTGGCACAAAACATGGAAACACGGGAATTTTCATGGAAATTATGATGGCCATGATGGCCATGACGGTGAATTCCCATGATGAACTGGCCAAGTCTTCGGTGAATTCCCCCTGCGCTTCCAGGCCATCTTCGAGGCCTCCAGGGCCAGTGAGCCTAGGGCACCCGCCACCTCTGCCAGGGTGGCAGGGGAGGCTGTGCTGGGCCTCAGACATCTCAGACGTTGAATTTTTGGTGGTTGACTCCCCAGAAATACTGGGGTTTGACCAAACTGAACCATGGAAAATCGCTAGTTGAAGCTAGTTGAACTGGATTTTTTTAGGTGGATTTAATCATGGGAAATATTAGGTGGATTCTGACTGAGTAATGGGATACAAACTAACTGTGGTAGGACAAAAAAAAGATTGATGGACCATTACAAATGGATATTGTGGGCTTTAACCATCAAATGGGGATAGAAACGGGCTATTAACAATTGTTGTGGCTAATATGGCAAGCTACTTTCTTTGCTTTAGGCATTTCAATGGGAAAACTCGGTAAATGGAGGATCTCCCAGCAAGTCATGTTTGATTAAAAGGATGATATTTGGAATCAGGAAAGAGTGGCTACCACAAAAATTGGGACTCTACTGTTGGTTTACCACATTGTTAGTTGATACTCTCTCTCTCTCTCTACATTTGTTCTTTTATTTGTTCGACAAGCATGGCATTCTGAACCCAAATTCCAGTGGAAAATATATATCAATGAGGGAAGCAGATGAGATCCATGGGTCGCACCCAGAGGCTTCAACCTGATTTAGTTGTGGGGAAACCTCACTGTGAGAAAAAAAAAAATGTCCGTGAAAGTGGGAACCCCGAAGAATGGTTGGTGAAGTACTCAACAATCGCGGATCCTTGGCTCTGGAATGTGAAAAGCAAAAAACCTTGCGTATACAGCACAATGCACTGCCTGGAGAGGTCCCTTGTGATCAAGAGTAAAACCGTGTGTAGCCGACCAGAACTAAATCCTGGTCAGCTGACCCAACTTAGACAGTTCAAAAACACAAACCATGTCACGATTGGGGTAGGGAATACTCCGTGCTAAAACACCATGGGCCATAGCCGAAATATCCAGAAGACTGTGAACTCATCAAGCGCCTTGCTTGTTCCTGCTCTCATCCTGAGTGTCCCTGGCGCTTGCTGCAGCAGTTGAAGCAACCTGGGCACAGACCATGGTCAAGTGCCACCCCAATCATCTCCAGTAGGTCTGGAAATGCAAAAATCTGAAGCCACCAAACAGCCACCCCTGCATATGTTGGACCTGGTCAGGTTCGTGACCAGGTTAAAGGGAAAACGTGACAAATTCAACGCCGCACCTGAAGATGCAGCTCCCATATGGAACTCAACATCAGAGCATCAACCAGGAGGATGGCCTCGTGGAGACTCCTGGGGTTCCTGGGTTCCCGGGCTGTTGCCGCGGGCTCAACTTCTCGCTTGGAGCACGGGCATCCACCAAACAGGCCTGAGACCGGAACCGAATGGCAGTTGCCCCTAGTGATATTTATGGATGGTATGAGTAATGCTGCTACTGGTGGGATGAGTAAATTCACCAAGGATATACTAAAACGAAATGCTGCTTTTGGTGGGGGGAACACTGAGATAGTCCCAAGTTCCACTTTCCAACCTGCAGGTTTCCGATCAAGATATTGTGATTGGATTGTTTAAAACTGGTTGCCAAATTCAGAGAATCAAAATCCAAACCATAGTGGGTCATGAATCTAGTTGGTTCAAATCCGTTCATCATCTAAAATGTTTTTGTCCAACAGCTCCCTCAAGGAATTCACTCAGGGAGCAATGAACAAACTGAATACCATCTGCTCGGAAGAACCAACAACCAATCGTATCTGGGTTTAACCGACCAAAACTGGGCTATGTTGATTATGTATGATGATGTTGTAACATGTTGATTATGTTTAACCGAAAATTGAAGAAACATATCAAGGCTTTCAAGGGTCCTTTTTTCATATTTTTTCTCACTTGTCACTTGTCTCTGCGTCCAAGCTACGATGCACAGAACGATTCGGCCTGGGCGATCGAACAAATGGCCGGGATCGCCTCAAAGGGGTCTTGATCAAAAATCCATGAGATTTTATAATGGTAAGGATGGTGCCCAGTTATGTGAACGTTGGTTTATAAACACCATGAACTATAGTAACTATATGTTCGTTATATGATGTTATATGATGTTATACGTACCATAAACCATGGTTTAGCCATTTGTAAGGCAACTGAACGCTATCTTGGGAGCCCCATCCTGTAGATCACTGGGTCCGAATCATTATACCAAGGACGTCGATCACGACATCCAAAGCACAACCCATGGTGCCCATTGCCCCGGCAGGTCTGAGGGCCAGGCAAAGAGCCATCTTCATTTGGTCAGATTGGGGGGTTCAACGCCAAAAGTTGCTGAACCTTTTTCACCCCCTGGGCTTTGAACCGCGAAAGTGGCAGATCTGCTGTCTTTACCAATGTTGGTGACCAAAAAACCATATGCGAAAAAAAAAAAATGACTTCAAAAAGAATGCATTTTATTTTTGGTCAAAATCTGAGTGTGTTTCACTATACATATGTGATACCGACCAAGCATCTGCGTACTTAGAAACAGCAAAGTCTTGGATTTTTAATCGAAATTCGTCTTACACTAGTACCACATAATGCAAATTGGAGTTCGAAATGAACCCATGTAAAGTTGCATATCAAGCATGACATCAAAAGAAACTTGAAAATGTCGCTCTTGTTTACAAGTGTGAACCATTCTGGTGAAAACATAGAAGATTGCTGGTCATTTTGCCAACCCCCATTGGGGTCCATTGCAATTCCTGTCCTGCGTTAGTTTAAGTGCAGCAAGATGAATTCGATTTCTAAGCGGCCAGCGCAGCGAATCGGCTCATTTGTCGTCGCAAAAGTGTCATCGCTTCATTTTGCGAGGCTCCAAACGATGCTGTTGTGTCCCCTGGCGTGCGAAAAGTTTTGTAGGTTCCAACCAGGCGCCACTGAAGACTGAGTGTAGAATATTTGTGCCAATTCTCCAGCAAGAATTCTTAAGCAAAGAGGGTCCCTCAAAATGGGTCAGTGCGGAGTCATGCAAATACAATTTTATCTATTCGCTTAGGAGCGGGTGAGCTGATCGTTTGACGCCGCAAAAATTTCTCGCTAATCTACTCTCAGGATCTCTCCCGGTACAGTGACCAGGTGGACAAAGAGTGCCAATCCCAGCCATGGCTGGGATGGAAAAAACCAGTTTACCCATGGAAAATGAAAGTGAAGGTTTCACGGTGGGGAAGGTCTTGACAACGATACATCACTATGTGCAGCTTGCTAAAGCCGTCATGTCGATTGTCGACCTTTGCTTCTGCCCTGGGCCACATCTTGGGTGACTGTAAAACATGTTCTGCCACAGACTGCGGATGACTGCCGCATTCTTCGTCTGATTCTACAAGCACCGCAATTTATGTTGCATACTGAATACTGATTTTAACATACGTTACATGTGCATGACATCATGCAGAAAACAATTGGCATGTCCTGACAAGTTGTTCAACAGATTCATGGTTAATTTTTCCATCAATCATGCGGTTGATGACATTGATGATACCTATGAAGCAGCTATGATGAGTCTCCTTGTTTGGTGCATGTGATGCGATATTGAGGACTCGAGGATCACTTACAAATCAGTTGCAAGAAAACTGTTGAAATTTGCTGTACCCTTGAACTAACATCTGAGCGCGCTGTGTTTTTCACCAAACAACACTATGTGTCCCCTTGTGTAGCAAACTGCTGAACTGTTGATGTCATTTGATTTCATCAAGACATGTTTCAAACCACTGCATCAACTGCTAAAAAAGAAATACCATCAAAATTTGTCCGGAAATTGTTCCATGCGATTGCAATGCAAAACAAATACGTACATATGTATAGATATATATATATATATCCCTACAAATTATTGCATTGGAGAACGGCTGAACTTCGTGGTTTGTCGTGATTTGGTTTTCTGCAAAAGGTGCTCTCGTGGGAGCGCTGAACTCAATATCGCAGCATGAAACCAACATGTCAACATGAAACAGTTTGGGTACCCGTGTCCCGTGTCTATGTTCAGTTATAAAATATGCGCCTCTATGCGTTCCATGTTTTTGGTTTCCGGAATGATGTGTGTGTGTGTATGTGCTGTTTTCTTTTCGTAATTATGCGTTTTTTCCTGGAATGGTGGTTTCGGTTTCCAAGCAGGTGTGAAAGAATCCTATGGTGCTTCTGTTGGCGAAAAAAAAATTTTTGTGAGATCAGTGTTTCAAAAGCTACCGGACTGAGTTTTCCAGTTTTCGGTGTTTTCGGTGCCCGAATTTGGGTGAAATTTGCATCCAGCTGGCTTTTTTAGTGAACCTCACATGCTTCGAAGTGATCCACCACGCCAAGCCATAAAACAAGAGGCTGGCGATATGGCCTATGCAGTGCAGCTTTGTGCAGCACATATATAATACATTTTTGGGGTCCAATTCAGATCAGGTCTAAATCTGGGCATGGCTGAAAAATCTTCGAAACAACAGCTCGCCTAGTCTGGGATAATTTGGAGCCACTCCCACCTGATCACTATACTGTTCAACAAGATTTCAAAACTCAAATTAACCCATCCTTCTGGTGCTCCCGCGTCGTGATGTTCTTGATGAATGCAATGGCATCCGGAAGCGACATCTCGTTGTTGCCGTCACATCTGAGTGTCACAGCATTTGTCACTGAACTTCTCCAACATACCCAAGGCGATCCTGGTGCATCCAACCGGCCCAACATTGATTAATCATCCCTTTAGGATCCTTTAGGAAACTGGGAAGGAAATAAAAATCCTCCGAAGCCTCAAGAAGCACCAGAACTATATCACCAACATTCACTAACAACTAACTGGATCCCCAAATTTGGTGATGTCCTCCCTCGTGTAGGGAATGAAACAATATACGCACAAGTTTCTTGAATCTGTTCCTTTTTTGTTGCTATGCCTCCACACCCGCTTGCCCCAAAAAGAAACAAAATCATCTACAAAACAACTTGCTCCGACGGACCCAATTCTGGGTCCGGAAAACCTTCTCAAAACCGGCTTCGCTCAAAAGGGCCTCCCTAGTTGCCCTTCCGGTCGCCTAAGCCACAAAGCTTCATTGAAACCAAAACGTTGCGCTTCTGCAACCCTGATACAAAAAAAACTTCAAAAAATGAACCTAAACACGGTCCCGCAAAATCGCAAAATAGACAGTAAAGGCCGACCCCTTCAACAAACAAAAAATGACAACTGCGTTTAGTTGAGCAACAAGCCTATAGATTTGGAGCAGAGGAGGCCCGCACAGCGAAGCTTTGATTTCTATTGACTTTCCGGCCCGAAAATGGAACCTGCACATGTGGTATCAGCTGTCTCCTTCCCAAGCTTCAATGTAAGCAGCAAACAATTAAGGCATCAGAGAAACGAAATAATAGAAAGCAAGCTTCAACTGGGTTCAAGTAGCAAGCAACATGCACCCGCTCAACAAGAAACAAAATCATCACAAACAGCTTGCTCCCACGGACCCAATTCTGGGTCCGGAAAACCTTCTCAAAACGGCTTCGCTCAAAAGAGCCTTCCTAGCATTGGCTACGCAACAGTCAAAACATAATGAGAACACAGAGCGCTTAGAGCTGTTCTAAGGTGTCTGATCCAAGACCAGGGTGCTGAGAATGCCGGCTGAAGTGCCGCCTCGCGAGACCTCTAGCCATCTGCTGGCTGATATAGTGGAAGATGAATGAATGTTGGAAGTCTTTTCCGACGCGTCACACGCTCCAATGAAAAGTAGAGGACGCGGTCAAACAGGAGGGAGTTATCACCTTTCGCGGTTTTCAATCAGAACACTGCCACGATACGAATAGTGGGTTAATCTATCCAGTGTAATTAGAACTCTACGCTTTGCAGGGTGGTTCGGAAGTTCGTGGACGAGTGATGCGAACCATTGGGAGCAGTTCTGTGGCCGAGAATAGCATATCGGGAGAGCTGTGTTCAGACAAGCAGATCTCTGCACTGGCTCCAAAGCACCCTAAGCACTTAAAGCATAAGGGAGGCCCCAACTCCGTCTCCAAAAATCATATCAATTCAGATCCCAAAAACGAACCCAAAACTAGCTCCTTGTTCCTGCTTGTCTTGGTCATGACAATCTTTCCCTTTCTGTTCTCTTGATGAAACAGCTCCCGTGTTTCGAAAACCTGCAATCGAGGCGCTTCGAGGCTCGGCGAGGCTGGCCCGAGGCCACGCCTCGGACGCAAAACGTATCAGCACAAGGACAAAGTTTTTTTTCCGTCCAACGCCTTCATGGCTTCCGCCAGGTCGTTCAACATGTTCAAGAGCATGTTGCAATTGGGATTAATTGATTAATTAAGTCATGCGTAGGCCGTTCCTGTAGAGTCAGAGTGGCCGCAAAAGTAAACTGGTGGAGGACCGATACATAGTCCTGTATACTGTCACGATCATCCAGAACACAAAACGAAACAAAGCAAGCCAAAACACCAGAAACCACCCCAAAAAACAAACGGAAACACAAAAACAAACAAAACTAAAACCAAAAACAAACACCGAGCAATGACGTGACAGGTACCAGTTAATAGTTGAAACAGAAAGATTAAAGCAAGAGGTGATAGCTTAGTATCATCTCAATTCATGCATGATGACAGCTTGTGTGCCATGATAAAAATGGCCCCAAACAGAACATAAGAACAAAGAAACACGACACGAGCACAAGGGGCCAATTAAGAGGGTGCAAGAAGCAACAAAGCTCAATGCCGAAACCAGGGATCCCCCCAGCCAGGATCCCCGGGATCACAAAGAGCAGCCATTCCGGCATGACATACACCCTGACACTTTGAAGCAAACACCGACAACGCCGGGTCGCAACAAAAGTGGTGAGAAGAGCTACCGCAGTGAAACAGGAGAGTGAAAC
>Ga0126342_10004813_pt1 | contig 23243 bp, 14 predicted proteins | sample Cyp1metagenome_FD_92528 | JGI IMG/M metagenome (GOLD analysis project Ga0126342, IMG submission 92528) | Coral microbial communities from Lord Howe Island, Old Settlement Bay, Australia - Cyphastrea 1 metagenome | ecosystem: Host-associated > Invertebrates > Cnidaria > Coral ...
ATTGTTTTTTAAAGGGGATCAATTAAAAGTCAAATTGGCCAAACTGAAATTTTCGGAAATTGGAGATGGATGCCTGTTTTTAGTATTAGGGGGACGTTTAGTATTAGGAGGAAGGGATTAAGTGTGTCTTGTTTTCAACCACAGAACAGGAGGATGAAACCCAATGACGAACTAACATAAAATAATTCGTGGGGCTGGTTCAACCAGCCATCGATGTTGTTGATTAATATGTACATTTTTTTTCCATCATTGTATCCCCCAGATATTCCCATGGTGTCCCCATGATGTTCCTTTTATAAGTGGATGTACAACAATCGTATCCCTACCCCAGCTATAACTGAGATATCTCCAGTAAAAAGTGAATATGGATCAAGTCGAACCTGTAAAGGGGACCACAGATTTAGGTAATGAACCATTTAATGCCTGGGATGCACATCCGGGTGCCGGGTGCCAGTTTTTTCTGCTTTCAACGTGAACCAACTGCTGGGCCAGGTGCCACAGCACCATTGCCAGGACCAGGTTTCATGATGGATGGGGCCTCGACGCTGGGGTCCTTAGAGATCCCCGCAGAGTGAAGCAGGTGTGTTGACACTTGTATGTATGTATAAGTATACACATACACAGTATCAATCTATTATACAAATATATAATATATAGTTTAGATAACCATACCTAAATTAACCCATAAAATTGCGAGTTTCGTGTTCTCGTTTAATTGGCTGAATTGGTTCTGGTATTCGTTGGTGAGGTCAAATGGTTTTATGCCGAGGTAGTTCTAGCCTCATTTTTGATGTTTCACCACCCAACTTGGGGGTGCAATTTCAGTTCTAAGTGGCTGTATGCCCATAGTGATAGTGGTACTATTTCAACTGCCTTATAATGGTTGAAAAACCGTCAGAAAAATACTCCCCAAGTCACCAAGTCGTCTTACGATGTTTCCATTGCAATCCCATATGTTTAAAAGTTCAAGGACCCATAAAATCACCAAATAAGCATAAAAATCCCGTAAAGTCACCATAAAATCCACCAGACCCCCCGAAGGTCAGCGACGATGGGCACAGCCCCGGCGTTGGGTGCCATGCATCCAGCACCTCGGCGAAATTCGTGAGACCTCTAACGATACCTCAACATTAACCAGTATATATTTTTTGTATAAAAAATACTGAATAAATAAAATAACTTTAGTTTTTATGATATATTGTGTTATTTAACAAATAAACGACATTTTCTATGATGTTTTCTACGTTTATTTCTTCCTCTTCCTTCCTTCCGTTTATTTTTCGGTTTCCTTTCCTTTTCCAGTCCGCTTTTTTTCTTACACAGATTTGTTCCTCTAGCTTCACAAGATTTCACAAGTACAAAACTATGTGCAGCGATAGGGCCCCCCAAGAGCGGTTTTTGGAGCTTGGCGAAGACCTTGTTTCGACAACTGTTCATATGTACACTTCACAAATGAATGGATCTTTATAAGTATACTATATACATATATATATATATATTTATTTATTTATTTACACTATGTATACATACGTATGTAGTGATTTATATTTACATAAGAGTGTAACACACATATTTTTCATTTAGAATATAATAGAAAAGCCTTTGCGGTGTCCTAGGCCTATCCTTCACTGCAGATTCCATCAACGTCCTTTCCGGGTGACCGGGGTCACTGGAGGGCCAAGGGCGGGAGGCGATTGAGGAATTTTTATCTGGAAATCATCTTGACATGGGTTAGCCTTGAGTTGATTTGATAGTTCAATCATCTCAGTTCCCAAAACTAGGAACTTTACTAGGAATATGTGGTTTGTTTTGGGGTCCTTCTGCGAATCACACCAAGGATGGTAGGTTTGAACGTGAACAATTGGGATTTAAAGTGATATGACCATGAAACATGGAATTGAAGTAAAATTTCTCAGCCATCAACAGTGGGAATTCACTTATTCAACCAAGGCCCAAGAATCCCACAACTGACGGGTCCAAGTTTGGATGGGTCCACTTGCAGATGATTTTCCAAGCGGGAAAGCATGGGTTTTCCAACTTTTGTGTTTGTTTACCCTTGGGTAGTCATCCCATTTTTTGGTACCAAGTTGGATGTCTCTCTTGGGAGTTGTGGGGCTCAGACTCATACCATTGTTCTTGGGTCCCCAAAAAATATCCGGGAGACTCCAACCATGAGTCTTTCGGAGGATCCACCGATCCACACATCGATTTCTGTTGGAACACTGGCAGCGGTAAGACGAAAGCAATCCAATAATCCCAGCCACCATCACCATCAATTTCATCACGACTGAAGCCTGTTCTCCCGAAGCCTGGTTCATCATGGTTAAGAGGAATCATCCCCATTCATCCAACATTTCAGGCTAGTGAATTATTATAATGTGCACAGATATTTTGTTATATTTTGCTGTAATGCCCATGATGGCGCCTATTTTTTTCATAGCAATATCATCATATATTTGCCATGTTAGTTGTTATGCCATATCATTCATGAAGCAACTATGTTTTTTTTTTGGGGGGGGGTGTTTCATATGAACCGGGAACAGGATTAGGCAACCGGGAAATTCCACCTGGCTTGCGACATCTTGCGACTCTTTGGACCCCGGGCTGCTTCTGGATCTCAATTTATCCATCTGGATATAATTTATACTACATTATATTAAATTATATTATACTATGTTATATTATATTATAATTAATGATCCTATTATCCCATATTATATGATATCACATCACATTATATTGCATTATATTGTATCATATCATATCATTTCATATCATTTCATATTACATTATATATTATATTATATTATATTATATAATATTATATTTTATTATATTATATTATATTGTATTATATTATATTATATTATATATATATATTAGTTTAAATATAATATGCTAATATATCATCCTTAGCATTTTTAAACATGGTTTTTTGATATCTTTGGATATCTTTGGATATTTTTTAAACCTACCATGGGCTGCATTCCCAGTTCCACTTAAAATTGATATCTCTGGATGCCGACGTCGACTGCGCAAAAGATGACCTGGATCTCTTTCTTTGGACCTCAACTTTTGAAGCCCAGATTCTAGACTAATGTGGATAAAACAATGTCATACTCTCTGGTAAACTAACATAACTATGGAAAATCACCATGCTATTCATGGGTAAATCAACAACTATTTCTATGGCCGTTCTCAATAGCTATGTAACAAATTACCAGAGGGTAAACCATCCCCCAAATCACCATAAATAGGTGGTATGTTTACCATTCCCAGTCATGGGTGGTTTATGACATTGTTGTACCCACATGAATCATGTGTTTATTTCTTTTGTCACCACCATATTCAAATTAAACGGTACGCCTAGAAAAGTTGGCTGATTCCATTGAAGAAAGATGTCTTGGTATCGAATGGCGGTTTTTGAGCCAGCCCCAGACTGTTGGTGAAACATCCCCATTGGGCCCATGCCCGAAGATCCCCACGTATCAGTGCAACATCTTCACCCTTGGCTGGTTGAAACCAGTGAAATCACGATCTCTGTTGGGCTTACCCTCTGGTAAACTAACATAACTATGGAAACTCACATTTTTTTTACCATGTGGATTGACTATAACTGACAATTTTCAATAGCTATGTTAAATTACCAGAGGGTAACAATTTTTCTGGCTGAACTGTCAAAATGATTTTTTTTGTTTTTGACAGGCCGCTTTCCGAAACCATTCTGGCCGTCCTTTCATTTCCATATATATATATACACAATGTTATGACATATAGCTTAAAATGATTGTGACCTCATATGATGATGCTGAAATATTACCAATTTATTACCATTTAATATACCCATGAAAATTCACCGTTGTTCCTAGCGAAATCCCCCATCGAACAATGTATTCTTTTGTGTTTTATCCCTATGTTTGTCAATGATGTTCCCATGATTTCGTCATGACCTACCCATTTCTAGGTCATTTTCCGATATGTTCTTATTTCTTATGATTTCAGCTAGCAATAAATCAGCTTTTAGTACGAACCAACTATAAATCCCATGAACTCCATATTTTTTCTGGGTTTAATCACCATTTTTCCATAAATTAGGTGATGTCCATTCATTTTCCCATTAGTATGTCCCATTCATTTTCCTATGATTCAGCTAGAAATCAGCTAGAAATCTTATCGAAACCGATGATTTTCTCAAGGGTTTTGGTTTGCGCCAGGTTTGCAGGATCCCATGATGATGATGCCAGCCACTAGCCTGGTGCCTGCGGCGCAGGCGCTTTGGGTTCACCAATGATATATTCATGATATTTCAAATATATATATATATATGTATAGACAATATATAGAATATAATATATATGATATAATATAATAATATAATAATTTATATACAGTATATATATATATATATACAGTATCATGGATTGCCAGCCTGCATTGGCGTCAGCACATGTACCAGCGTATCTCTCCTTACTGCCTATACGGAGCTCAATGTAGCAGCTCATGTGTGCGTTTCGCGACCCCAAAAAGAGGGCTAGATTCCGGACACAGAAATGGTGCCGCAATTCAAGATTTAGTAGCCCGGCCTCCAAATTCGTAGCCCCATTTTTGGGCCCATGGTCTGGGCGCCCGCCTGTCCGTAAAGTGCGCGCTGGACGGCGGCAAGTGACGCTAATTATTCAATGCTTTTTTGCGCTTGGTTGCGAAGATGCTGGTTTCACAATGAGGGGACATGGCGTGGAAGGTTGTTTTGGTCCAGTTAAGCGGTCCCATTTCCAGGGCTAGGTTCCGAGCATCATGTCAAGCCAAGGCGCCCCGTTTGGGCAAATTCCGTGATACAACGCTTTCCTCCAAAATCACTCTGGCGCCCTTTCCGCCCCTTCCTCCTCCCTCACCCTCCCGCCGTTCCCGTTGCATTTAACTTAGTAAGGCTCAAACGGTGGCCGCAGCATCCGCGCAGTGGCAGGGCGTGCCCGAAGGAGGCGTCCGCAGGCATGGGCTGGGCGTCCGAAGCGTCCACGCAGTTGGACTGGGCGTCCGCAGCATCCGCGTAGTGGCAGGGCATGCCACAGTGAGCGGCCAGGAAAGGACTGGGCGTCCATGATGTCCGCTCATTGGCAGGGCACGAAATTGATTTTGTTGGTTTCGCGGCGTGCCAGACAGACCTCGGCCCGAAGGATTGCGCTAATCATGCCTGATCTGTAGTGCACTGACCTTGCTATGTGTTTGGCCCGCGGAGGCAATTGCGCATGAGACCCGGTTCTGGAAACCCTTAAAGAGGCATATGTTAACATTCTACTACCCTCATAGTATATATTTATGATCCCGTCCTCCGGCCATCAGCCCCCTGAATTCGATGGTACCCAACCCCCAAACCCCCCACAACCTTTTTTCTTGCAAGAAATACTCTTCTTTACAAGAACGACTAACTGTCTGCCGTTTGGAGCAACGGCGGAAAAAAGTACCACATGAAAGCTGTAGGTATGTATGTACACATATATATTATATATATGTATATATATATATCCAAGGATATATACATATATATATATACATGTTTTAATACATGTGAACATATTCGGAACCATATATATATATATACACATAGACATACTTATATACATGTATACATATTATACATAGCTATACTACCAATAACAAAATATATATATATATATATATATACACAGTATATTCAATAAGTGGTGATATAATAATATGATATAGTGGGATATTTCAGAATTTGGGAATCAAAATGTATGAACATGTTTGCTGCTTGGAGGATCATCCCACTTAGTACCCTTTGTTGTCATCAAAGATGGCCGGATTTTCCAAGAAGCTATGTTAGATGATCGAAGCGTCACTGCTTAAGAACCCCAGTTACAACCTAAACAACTATGGAATAAACTACTGAATAGGGACTTAGCATCACCAGGGCTATTCACCAGTTATCTGTACGATGTGATGATTCTCCAAGTAACCAGTCAACACGAGCGATTTTAGAGATATTTTAAGCATCAAGAGTTTTTGGGATGTCACTCACCTCGACTTGGTCAGACCATGGGGCTTTATTGTGGGATACTATGGATGGACGAAATCTGCACCAGTTGGTAACTCTTGGGTAACTGTGAAACACTGCAAATAATGCGACTATGATTTGCTATCATGGGAAAAACCCGGATAAACCATGTGCCAACTGGTGCAGGATTTCTTCCAGCATATTCTGATATAATGGGAGATATAACCAACCATTTTTTCATGTTTGTTGATGGTTTCAACATGTGTCAACTGGTTTAAGTTTAACCACATGGGATCACGGTCCTCGATGACTACGATTTCAGCATGTCATTTGTCCGGGGGTGTGTCAAAAATCAGGACATTGTTGGACTATGTTGCAGTTGTATCACTGATTTTCTGCGTCTTCAAAGTCTAGTTTCTTGTTGTATATCAGCGAATTACTACTTTAAAGTCAAAGTCCTAAACAACGATATATCATGATATAATCACCATAGTACTTTGTGAAAACTATCCAAAGCGATATCAACCACCATTGAGGTTAGAGCGGAATGCTCATCGCAAAGTAGATCAACTCCCTGTTCCAGCGGGTTGCATCCCCAATTTTCTTGCCGTGATGATCTTATCTGACAAATTGGTCCCCCGAAGAATCAAATTTTTCCCGCTCTGACAAAAACACATATGGATGTAGGTAAAAATTGAAGACCTAGGCGACCACAGATGTTAGTCTAGTTTAGTATTAACCATCCAATTATTGGGGTACCTAATTTTGACCCATACCCATATACCTCATGTTCATGAGTATAAATCCCCATGATTCAAGCTGAAGTCAGCAATAGACCCCTTATTGTTGTCAACTAGCGCCACATCGCCGACACAGGTGCACGAGTCGATGATGTCGATGTGCCTTGATTGGGAACCTTGGGAACCTGTGATGATCAGATTCCTGCAATTTTTGGGGGTAATATGCCCTCTGGTTATTTAACAGTTTGCCATGGGAAATGGCCCATTTATAGATGGTTTACCTATTAAAAATTGTGATTTTCCATGGCTATGTTAAATAACATAAATAACCAAAGGGTAAGTGACAAACAAATATAAACAATATATTACAATGGATTATGTATAGATGGCTCCATGGATTCTTTTTCATGGATCCATGTATATAATTGTATATATGAATTAATTGTATATAGGATATATATATATATATATATAATATATATATAGTTATTCCATGGATTATGTTCTATGTATATATATATATATATATTTATTATAAGTAACTCACCATCGTCCGGTTTTTTTTTTCGTGGACCGATCCTATTTCATCCTAGGCCCAAGCCTCCGGCCCATGCCAGAAACAGCTCGGGAGCCACGGGAGCCGGGGGAATCTCGGGTGCTGAGAAATCAGCCTCCAAATGTGATGGGTGATACCGTCTGGGTAAATTTCATCACGACCTCACGTCGCGACCGAGCCCTGGAAATCATGGCTAATAAGGGAAATCATCCCCAAATGGGCTTGATTCAGGTTAGTGAATTATTATAATTTACCTAGATGATAGCAATGAAAACTGCTTGGTCTGACTTCGATGATGTTGATTTCAATCGGTTTTTTTTAGGCATATTTGCTATGACCAGGAGAATCTCGATCAGTTTCCAGGGGGTTGACACCACCAACATCCAGTGGAACATCCGGCTGGAACATCCACCCACGGTTGATGACACTGGAGGGGAATCATGCTGGTTCCATATAGTGTTATGGGATATGATTATAAATTGCCATATAGGGTTATCATGGGTTATATCAGTTGCGATTTATATACTTTATATCTGGTTGGTGGTGACTGGAACCATGGAATTTCATGACTTTCCCATCATATTGGGAATTTCATGATCCCAACTGACGAAGTCATATTTTTCAGAGGGGTGGGCTCAACCACCAACCAGCATTTCATGGTCAATCATGCTTACTCATCATTTTGCCGTCTTTTTCCTCATACCATTGCCTTAAAAATTGGGTGATATACCGCGTTTTCAGATAAACCTAGAGGCTACTTATCCGTAAAAAAACATGGTGGCTGTGCTCAATTTTTTTTTACTCAGTTCTGTTGGTTTTATTAGAATCCAAAAAAATATAGAACAGTAGAATCCCATCAGAGAGTGATGTTTTTTGCTTTTCTATTTCTTTTTGGTGCTACTCTCAAGCACTCTCTCTCTCTCTATATATATACATACTTATATATACATATACATATATATATAGTCCAATCACATAGAATTATCACAGTAGCTAGTTAACTAACTTCATGGCCTTTCTGGGCCCAGTATAGCATTAATAGATATTTTCATAGCACTGGAGCCGCACTTTTTAGCGGATCATTTTCCATGGCCCGAAAAAAGGGCTTCTCCAAGCTACCTGTCATAGCTCTGTCATCGGCAATCATATGGTCATAGGTGAATTTAAACAGGTACCTATTTGATTCATATAGGTACCATATCTACCCATGATATCTGTATATCTGTTTATTGATTCATGATATCTGTTTATTGATTCATGATATGGTGCAGCCATCCCTCATGTTGACATCCCTCAAATGTGGGCTGTGGGGGGAATAGTTCTAAGAGGTGGAAGACCCTATACCTCAAACAAGCAACCCGGGAAGAAAAGGAGGCTTCAAAAATAAATAAAGGATGGTTTGGGCTTTTGCAATCTTTAAGGATATTATAGGATATTGTTATTTAAGGTTTAGGTTGATTTTAAGCACAACCTCATGATCCATTGCAGCGTGACACACCAAATAAGCCCGCAAACCCTGTGATGAAGTTCTGCATCCTTTTCTTCGTAGCCCCCAACCAAATCCTTAAAAAAAAACAACACATCTGACATGTTGTCCCGGTATAAAAAAACTCCTAGCGCAAACGTAAAATAGGTTTTTTTCATGTCACATTTCAGATCCCAGCGCTAAAAGGTTGATAATGCAATGTTCCTTCATGTCAAATATATCTCATTTCATGAGGTGGATACAGCAACAAATGAAAACCACTCCTGCCGCTGAGATTGGGAAACTTCCCACAAGTTGTTTGTGAAGAATTCCTTCCTGCACGTGGAGGCACGGAAGCGCAGGAAGTAGATGGAAGTAGCAAAGAAACTTGTGCCGGTGTCAACATATTTTGGGGCCCGTCGAGCATGGTTTTTACCATATAGCTATCCATAGCTGTCCATAGCTATCCATAGTTTTTTGGACTTCATTTGCCGCATAATCAACTATTTTATTAACTCATATGGTTTCGTGTGCCTTGTACTGAGCATTAACAATTTTTGTGAGATACCAATCGTACATAATCTGGTTGGTGGTTTGGAACATTTTTCATTGTTCCCATATATTGGGAATTTCATCATCCCAAGCAACTTTCATATTTTTCAGAGGGGTAGGTATACCACCTCCAAGCCTTAATGGTACCACGATATTTCGAGATATGGACAACCCACCATTGGCAGCTCATTTTCCCAGGAAAATTCCGGTGAAAAGCACATGCCTAAAGGTATGCCCAAGGCTATCCCAGCAAATCTATCCTAAATCATCCTTTTCCCATGTGGATGATTAGTATCCCATCAGTATCCCATTTAGATCCACTAAATGTGGATATTTAATGGGGATATCCCAGAGAATCAATCCCCTTAATATTCCTAGTATCTCTCCAATTTTCTATCTTCATTCATATCCTATAGGATCCATGTATGCTATATATGGTAACATTTACCATCAATATACCCCAAATGTTAGCATATATACCATACATGGATCCTATGGGTATGATATCCACGTTGAATCCCCATTTTCCGTTTGGCTTTTCCCAGCCACCCGTCTGAATCATCGCATTCACGTGCGGTGCGGTTCCGCGCGGTGTTCCGCGCTTCCGCAGGACAGTGATGAGGAGGAGGACGATTGGAACTGCGATGGCTTGGTGGCCAAGTGAATCACAGTGAACCGCTATGGTCAATGTTGCTTTATATGGGTAACCCTCTGGTGATATTTCTGGGTATTTGTTACATAGCCATAGAAAATCACCATGCTATTAATAGGCAAAACATCTATTTCTATGGGCCATCTATACCGTGGCTATGTTAGTCATATCCAAATGGTATTTAACGTAGCAAACTGGGAAATCACCATGCTATGAATAGGTAAATCATGGTAAATCATCTATAGATCCAAGGCGTTGCAGCAAATTTTGATCACGACCGAAGCCTGTTCTCCCGAAGCCTGGTTCATCATGGTTAATTTTAGGGAAATCATCCCCATTCATGGCTCAACATTTCCGGTGAGTGAAATATTATAATTTACCCGGATATTTGTTATATTTTGTTATAATGCCCATGATGGCTCCCATGTTAGTTTCGTTTTTTTTAAAGCAATATAAGCAATAGACTGATTTTTGCAATGTTAGTTGTTATGCCATATCATTCATGAAACAACTATGGTGATATGTTCATATAGATGGATTGATAGCTATGGTGATAACTATCATGAACTATTTTCATATCATCATACATCACCATTAACATATATTAAAATTTATGTTAGAGGATCAGTTCCGGCAACTATGGTGATATCACGATGAAATAAGAGTTCAACAATGCCATTTCCCTACAAGGTGGGCCAATCACGTCGTGACGGACGTCGCGTCGGAATGAGTAAGGGGAATTCATTTTTTTAAGTGGCCATGTGATAGGAGCTATTTTCAGGATACTACTCGTATCATGAAGTATATAGAAATAGTACTTCTGCCAGTAATATCGTGGGTAAATGTTGCCACATGTTGGTACATGTTGGTAATTGGCAGTTTTTGACATTGGATTGGATGAAAATTTCATCATCCGACCTCAACGGCCGAGCAGAATTCATGCACAGAGTCGGGATAGTAAGGGAAATCATGCATAATTTCCCCAAATTTGTTGTATTGACTGGTTGATAAGACAATTCCACCCCATACTTCTGATTTATGAAATGGTTATAGTTGGCCCATGTTGGCCCAGCCTTTTTTGAAGTTGATTGCGGTGAAACAACGCAGATCTAACCAGACGGGCGTCTTGGGCCCGTCTTGACCCACTTACCATGTCACTTCGTCCAGATATGTACGTCCAAGGTGCGACCACCCAAGTTACACTTATGTTATGTTATGTTTGTTGATTTGTCAACGCATCCATCCTAATTCGGAGGTTTTCATACATGGGGGTACCTCAATAGCTGGATGGTCTATAATAGAAAATCCTATTAGAACGGATTATTCGGGGGGTACCCCTATTTCAGGAACCCCCAATTATATATATCCTAATTATAGGAACCCCCAATTATATACATATATATCCTAATTATAGGAACCCACAATTACAATTATATCCAATCATTTTATATCCAATCATTATATATCCAATCATTAAATATCCAATCACTATATATCCTAGGATAAAACGACCCAATTATATCTCCTATAGTAGTAATTGGCTTGCAAACACCTCAAGCCTACCGTTCAGTGGCCTCACCGTTGAGTTCACTCGTAGTTGGGAGATGGGGCCAAGGAAAAATTATGGCTACTCCCTTTCCCGTGAAAAAATCAAACACCCCCTAAACGAAACCATGTTTCAGTGATTTTCAATCACACTTCAAGTCTGATTGGTGGTGACTGGAACCATGGAATTTTGAATGACTTTCCATTCAGAAAAGGGAATGTATTTCATCATCCCAACTGACGAACTCAGTCCATCATTTCCTCACGAGTTCACCGAAAAAAACATGTGCAAAAAGATCTCCATAGATTGCTGTGTTTTGGTGGTGAAATATGGTTAAGCGATTTTTTGAGCACCAAAAAAGAGAAAACACGATAAATTCAAACTATTTCAATGGTTAAATACCTATTTCACTGGGTAAAACATGTTAAATCCCTGGAATCCCTATTTCAGTACTTAGATTCATGTAGATTCCTATGGTAAATCTCATAAATTGATGGAATACGCTTCAACAATCTTCAACATGGGTTATATAATTATATAATATTATATAATATTATATAGATTAAATGTGTTTAAGTATTCGTAAGTTCAAATGGTTGAATCCCTGAGAAAATCCCTAGAAAATCCCAACAGTTCAACAGTTCAATCATGATTAAAAAACATCTCCAATTCTGAGTGAATTCCTATTTCAATAGTTAAATAATGTTAAATACCGTATGTTTAAAATCTCTATTTCAATGGTTAAATCATCGTAAAATCCCCAGGAATTCCCTCAACTCAGGAACCTCATCCCATCGCTCATCATCCATGCCTAGCCGCATCAGCCGTGACAAAGAGGAGCCACGCGGCTTTCCTGGTGGCGCTGGAAGCGATCTGCTAACCACGGAATAATGATGATTTGGTATGGGGAAATAATTCCCAAATTTGATCCTTAAATAGCATGAAATGGATTGAAATGGACATTTTGTGAAGGGGAAATAATTACCAAATAAATCCCAAATAGCACGGAATGGGCAGTGCATTACTATGATTTACCCAGATAAAGCCTATATATGCCTATATAACATAGCAGATTTTGATAGATTTTGGGGGTGTTGAGCGTCCCCAGTTTTTTTTCCTTTTCATCGTCCCTTCTGGGTGGTGGATTACGTGGCTGGCTGGTGGCTGGCTGGGGTGGGTAATGTGGCACATTCAGAAAGAAAAACTGCCTTCTTTTGATCTGGAATGGTGCTATACACTATTCAAAGTTAGAGGTTTATTAGAGGGCCCCCCAAGATACGTAGGTAAGTTGGTTTGTATCTAGGTTGACTAGAGTTTATGGTACTTATAACCATAGCTAGATAGGTAAACCGAAAGCAACTTATGTTTGGGGGGCTTGCTGATGAGCCTGACCCAGAACAAGAAAACCTTGCTACAGAAGGTGCTGAAGATGTGCCAGACAGGAGCACGACCACGACGTGATTGGCTGCGCCAACCACAGTTGCTACCAGCCTCATGGGCACTGCAAGACGAAGGGCCGAGATCTATGGCAGGGCGATTCCAATCGCAGCCTGCATTTCGCAAGGTTGCCAAAGAAGTTTCACAGGCATGAAGGAAAAGACATAAGATGGAAGTTTCCCAAAATGGGGGTACCCCGAAATCATCCATTTATGGATGGATTTTCCATGAAATAAACCATGCATTTTGGGATTCTCCCATTTATGGAAACACCCACGGTCCCAGTGTTTGAGATCAAATGAGTTCCACTTCAACAAGCCCGTGAAATCTAACACGGAAATATGGGGATGGTCAAAACCTATTATTACCATGTTTGGGGGAATAAACGTCCAGTAGCCAGCTATTCTAGGGTAATTTCCCAGGGTGCCAGGGTTTTGACTCAAATGTATGCCCACTATGATGTTGCCCCACAGTAACTACAACAGTTGATGTAATGAAAACCGCTCTTAAGACATATGACGGGAATCATGTGGAGTTTCATGGGTCAAAACAATTGACGCGACTTTCTCCCGTTGTTGATGTACGGCGGGTCCAGTAGGGAAAGCTTCCCGGGTAAATGGTGATGCACATTCCGGCAACATCAGCGGTCCACATTTTGAAGTAAAAATAGAGGACAAGGTGAAGCCCCCCAGATAGAAGTCAGTTCAAGAAGTCAGTTCAACTATTGAACTGCCCCTTCTGTTATATCCCCCGCCCCCTAATCAACCCTAGTTAACCAAATGACAAAAAAGCCTCAACGCTATGATAAATCAGCTATAAATCCCCTGCGTTCCTTCCTTTTTAGTTGGGTGAAAAATCACCATTTTCCAATGGCTTCCGTTACTGGGTGCCGTTAAATCACCAGTTGTGCACGGCACTTTCCAATGGCAGGACCGGCTTTACAATCGTCTCCCTCCCGCTGAGATGTTGGAGCAACTCTTCGCAAAGATGGATTTTCTGAGGAAAACCCAGCCGATTTATTCAATATGACCTCCCAGAAAACTGGGGAACCTATGATTTTCTGTTGAAGAAATGACCGTATTGTTTGGTTTCCATGTTGAATTTAGGGAAGAACATATGATGATTTCTTCAACAAGATAGCAACCTCTTTGGGAAAACATCGACAAATCCTGGCAATATCATGAATTCACCGAAAAACATTTTCATTTATAAAAGCTAAAGCAGGATTCAACCGACAAAACAAAACAATAAAAACCTTCCAAGATGGATGATGTAGTATCATGTAGTAGCAAGAATGGAGGTGCACTCCTACCCCATGTTCAACCCATACCGATATGTTGCAAATAAGGGATGAGTATGGGTTTGCCTGAAAATCGGGGACCCCCCAATTTGATGGGTCAGATGAACCTTGACATGTTGGTAAATACACCATGTTCAGATACCAAACCCATGAAAGGTTGTGGCCAAACATTCATTTTGGAAAGGTTGTGGAAGTGCAAGTGTTTGGTTCGGGATTATCTAAGGACAGCAGCAAAATTGCGCGTACAGTAATTCCTGGCTCAGTTTGAGAACAAGTGCCATGGTCAAAACTTCGAATATATTACCCTCTGGTTATGTCAAAATAGCTATTGAAAATGGCCATAGAAATAGTGAGTTTTCCCATTAAAAATGGTGGATCTTTCCATAGTTTTTTGTATGTTTACCAGAGGGTACCCATATTATCACATATTATCATATTGGGGGATTGGATGGGATGGTCATCAATCCATGTTCAATTGGATTGTTTTATTTCCAACGTTTTTTTTTTCGTTAATCCCACGTAACTTGACCATGGCACATATGTAAATTCTTGAAACATGTAACACTTACACCTCTCAGTCACTAACTTCTGGGATATGATCCCGGTATTGACAGCAAACCCATGTTTTTCTTTGGTCAGAAATGGGAGAATTAGATCGACCAGCTAAAAATCACGATAGACACAACTGTTGTGTTCAAGATATCTGAGATAAGAAAAGATACAAAGTTCAACATTCCTTAAATCATAGCTCCTTGAAGCGTTCAGATAAATTGGGACAAAATCAACATCGCTAGAAATGCTTAGTGTCAGAGAGTCGGGTGACGCCAATCGGCTGCTGTAGATGGCAGGGGTCGACCACAACTACAGTTCAGGATTAATATCAGATGAATATAATTTATAGTTGTAGTTGTATGTATACATCAACCAGATGAATACTGATGTTACTGATGGGATATGTATGCATATATATATAGGGGCTCCACATCCCAACTTATGGTTGTAATTGCCAGTTTTAAGCAGGTGCTTTTCCCCCGCCCGCTGCCAGTTTCGGCAGCAAAACATGTTGAGCCCCCGATTTTCATCGATTTTCCGGATCCGGTGATCCCAGGAATTTTGATGGATGGACTACCCTCTGGTAATGACTAACGTTGCTATGGAAAGATCCACCATTTTTAATGGGAAAATCCACTATTAATGATTATTAATGGCCATTTTCAATAGCTACGTTAAATTACCAGAGGGTAACTTCAGTGACAAACCAGTGGGCTGATCCTCCAGGTAGATTCAATTTTGTCTATGGGCCAGGATAGGCAAGTTCTTCTAGAACGAGGCTAACTCCGGTTTATGGAAGCTAAAAGTCTAAAAGTATGTTTTTTTTCAATGGCTTTGTAAAGCAACAAACATAGGGCCGCATTGATAGTTAATTAGATATTGGTTATATGCGGGTTTTCTGAAATAGGGGTACCCCCAATCATCAATGTTAGTAGGATTTTCCCTTATAAACCATCCATTTTGGGTACCTCCATCTATGGAACCACCCATATATCAAATTAGCTAAAACTTAGCTCTAACTTTGCAACTGCCATTTCTATGTTTCCCTTCCCCTTGATTTTTGTCGACCCCTTTTCCGAAATCGCGCCAGCGAGGCTGTTGTATTCCCTCCGGAACAAGCCGGCCGCGCCGGCACATGGTGGAGGAGGCCCCCTGGAGCGGCGCTAAAGCTGGTTGGATGACTTGGCAAGTTGAAACCAACAATGAGTTTCCTATGTTTTTTCCATGTTTTCCTATGGTTTATGATAGATGTATAGTATATATATATTAAATATATATATATATATAATTATATATCATGACATATATATTATATATACATACCTAATAGAAATACATTATATATATATACATTATATATATATTATATGTCTATGAATGGGCTTGATTCAAAGCCATGTTGATGATATATCGAGGTTTCCATTTTGTCATGGGGGGTACCCCAAATCATCCAGTCGTCATGGATGACCATGACTTTGTATTGAAACCTATGGTGACTTTGGGATCCCCCCATTTTTAAGAACCCTTCATATCACAACAATGGTAAGGTTGGCATAACAAAAGGAGCTACCTTGTTATAATAACTGATTGGTTAGAGTGAACCCTTGTTCGTAAATGACTTATTGGTTGACGACTGTGATATTACTAGCTAGAAATGTCAGCAAAGCAATGTGGTATGGGTGGTATAAATTATCAAACATATCAAACTATGGATGATAACCAGTATTGCTTTACTGACATTATAACCTTTCGCGGATTGAAATAGGGACACAATTGCAGGACACACCTATATTTGGTGAAAACCATCTTTTTTTCCTGTAGATACTCCCTTAAACCAATCCATTGAATCATATATATGTATATGTATATATATATAGTACTATTTGGTATGATCCCAAATATTGCTTGATGATCCACATTTATCTTCCAGTGAATCCCAGGGAATCCCGTTCTTCACTGATTACTTCATGGAATGACAGAGGCTTTTGAATTGAACACTGCTCAGTTGTGAGACCAATGACACATTTTCTAGCCATGTTCTTCTTTCTGTGAAAAGGGGATGATTCTGTGAATGTGTGGTCCGTTTATCAAAACACTCACCATGCTATCTTCTTTCACATGTGAGAAATTCCGTGTGTGGTGACGTTGTTTTACCATGGACTCTCCATGTTATGGGTCAATGACCCACCTCCTGATCCGAGTCGAAGCTGGGGAATGTTGGTGGCACAAAAAACCCACCAGGTGCGGAAGGTCCATCCGTGAGTGTCTTGGCGTGTCGAAAGTCAGCGCGGATTTTTTAAGCGGTTGGCCATTTTGGAAAGCGGAGCGTTTTGGAAAACCCATGGTGAAAAGCCATGAAGGAGTATGGACACCAACTAAAACACGTAATATAATATATATATATATCTATCTATCTCTCTCTCTCTCTCTCTCTCTTTGAACGTGTGTTTCCTCTTAAGATTTGGATTTTGGGGCAATTAGCACCCAAACGTCGGGTCCGGCCTCATATGCGAGAGGGGAGAGCCCTGTGGAATTAATTTTGCAAGTGCAAACCTTGGTGAATACTAGTTCAACAGCTCAATTGTATTTGTGACAAAGAAAACATATGAACAAACATGAACAAACTAGGAATGCAATTTCCAGCCCCCAGCCCCGCAGAAAAAGAGAAACATTATACAGCACATCTATATACTGTACATGTGTATATATATATATAATTATATATATATGATTGTATATGTATATGTAGCAGATTTGATAGGATATATTTCTGGCCCAAGTTTGGATTAAACAGATTACAGATTGTTTTTTTTTGCCCTGCGTCCATTTTGGATAGCACAGGTAATGATCCCGGATCCTTCAATGGGGGTTAACTGCCTAATGGGGGACCATGTCCATTCGACATTGGAATTAATTAATTGAAGTACATATAGTTAACTGGGCTGAGTTGTGAGTTAGTTATAACCCATGAATAATGCAATGCTAGGTACAGCAATTGGTTCAGTGACTGGGTTACAACCCATTCCATGATAATATATTATAGTCTTGTTTGGAAAAAATCTCCGGCAATTTGATGCTTGCTCATTTTCCCTGTGGTATATTTCATGGCCATAACTTTAACTGACACACCCATACCTGTATATGGAGGTTTCCTAAAGAGGGGGTACCCCTACATCATCCATTTTATACGATCTTCTACTATAAACCACCCATTTTGGGGTATCCCGGTATCCCCATTTCCAGACACACCCATATATATATAGGTTGGTGGTTTGGAACATGACTTTTATTTTCCCATCATATTGGGAATGTCATCATCCCAACTGACTTTCACTCATATTTTTCAGAGGGGTAGGTTGAAACCACCAACCAGATTATTATTAGCCATCATGAAAACCATCATCATAACCATTAATATCAACCATAGATTAACTATCATTACCCACAGTGGTGTCCATCAGTTGGTTTTACATGCGCGTAATCTCCCAATGCTAACTGTAGGTCCGATCTTGTCAGTCATCGCCGAAGGCCAAGGACTGGCCGGGCTCCTTTGGTTATTTAATGTAGGGAACTGGAAAATCACCATGCTAACCATGCTATTAAATGCTATGAAAATAGGTAAATCATGGAGGCGAATTCGAATCATGAGTTCGTACGGCGAACGGCCCATCTCGTGAGTCCAGTGAAGATCAGTGAAGCGGTCCCAAGAAAGATGATCTCCACGTGCATCGGGATGCTGTTTTTTTCGCTCAGGTGCAGGCTGTTAACCCTTAATCGTCTCCATATGGTTACCCTCTGGTTAATGAAGGTAGCTCTGGAAAATCTCCATTTTAGACAAATCATCATAAATCAACGAAATTTATGGGGCCATCTATAGATTACCGGTCGGTGGTTTGGAATATTTTTAATTTTTCCATATATGGGATAATCCTTCCCATTGGCGAACTCATATTTTTCAAGATGGTTAAAGCCACCAACTAGTTTAGCTATGTCAGCTATGTTCAAAAACCAGAGGGGAAGCCAATATCACACGCCAGGGTTTTTCTGGTCGACCCGCCAGAGCTGGGTTTACCATGGTAGATATGGGGGTTTCGATAGTCATGGGCGTACCCCTTTATCGCTGGATGTTTTTTTTTTTCGAATAACATCCATCTATCCATGGATGATTTGGGGGATGCCTATTTTAGGACACCTCCATATAGTCCATATATCTATATAGTTCCTGTATTTGATATCATTCAATATACCCTCTGGTAATTTAACGTAGCTATTGAAAATGGCCATAGAAATAGTTGATTTACCCATGAAACATGGTGATTTTCCATAGTTTTTTGTATGTTTACCAGGCCGGGTAGGGATGGAAGCCAAACACACTTTTGATTGGGGGTACCACCGTACCTGCGCAGCTCAAACTGCAAGAACTCCGAGATTCACCAGTTTTTTCATGTCGACCTATTGATGTCCGGATGTAAAGATCCCTGCGCCATTCAAGAAGGGTCCTCCTATATATATATGTATATATACATATTGTGTATATATATATATATATATATTCTCATTGATTTATGATACCCCATGGAACTATAAATGTAACGCTAGGGGGCTGACGTTTGCCCAAAATCTACAGAATTCCCAGCGGGACTGCAATCTGCTGGGTTGTTTCCGTGCGTGTTTTTCGCACAGTGAGAGCATGCAAAATATTGATATTGCCTGCGTCTCATGCAATTTTTGCGCTTATCTAAGACGGTGCCAAAATCACCTTTTGAATCCTTTTGAAGCGTATCTTGAAGATATCCTCCAAAATTTGCGGTGTTTCGAGCCATCACCTGACACCTCAACAAATCGCAATATTTTGAAAGAAAACAGAACACCCAAATAACCTAACCCTAAATAAACCCCAAATAAACCCTAAACAAGCCCTAAACCAACCCTAAAGCAACCCTAAATAACCCTGAACAAACCCTAAACCAACCCTAAATCAACAAAAAAGAACCCTAAATAGCAAGAAAATTCACCAACCAAACCCTAAACAAAGCCCAAAGAAAATCTCAACCATCCCCAAACTTAACTGAACTCCCCAATGAAACTTTGGGCGAACGTCCCAGGAGGGAAATGTAACTATACCCAATATACCCATTTGTAATTTAACAGCTTTAACATATCGAAAATCACCATTTCCAACAGTGAAATCATCGTTAGCTGGATCATCATGGATCATCGAAGGGCCATAGCTAGAGTTGTTACCAACGGGTAGATGGCCATCTCCGGTTGATGTGACCCTTGAAAAAAAGACATTTTCTATTCGAAACTCATCTTCTTTAATTAGCCTATTTTGGCGACGTGTTAATATGGGGGAGAGTAGTTTTTCTGGTTTCAAGATGTTTCGAGCAAAAGTGCCACAGTCGCTATCATATTTTTTTTAGAGATGACTATTCCATACGATTCCCAGTTATATGGATCTTGATGTTGTAACTTCGTTTGTGTTCACCCTATGGTTATAACTTATAACATCTTGTAACTACGAAATTCACCCCAGCTATCCAAGTTAGTTCAACCAACTGAAACCTATCGTAGCATAGGGGGCCCCATTTTATGCATGTTGCAAGCGCATTCTCGGTCGATGGTTGGATCTATATGGACTATCCCCACTTATGAGTGCTACCCACTACCATGAGTTGGTTTATGTTCACCCATCCAACTATGACTCCAGTATGTAAAATAAATCCACCACATACCCTCTGGTCAACTAACAGTTTGCTATTGAAAATTGCCTTTTATAGTTGATTTACCCATGGTGTTTTTCCAGTTCGCTAAACGTTTACCAGGCCGGGTAAATCCATAGTATTCCATAGTTAAAGCCCATGATTTCCATATATTTCCATAGGATTTCTCCATTTTATAACCAACCAGTAGCCATTTTGATCCCTATCCCTGTTGGGCTATCCCTGTCCGGTGCAGGAGCCACTTCGTCCACGCAAAGCGCCGCATCTTATTCTGGCAGCACGCCACTCGAGTCGAAGAATGTTCTGTGAAGAAACGGGGCGGCGTGGGAAACGCTGGCGAAACGGTGGCTCATGGGAAGATTTTTTGGTGTGATGTGGTACCCTAAGGATCCATGTATGGAATATTTACCTACATTGGGATTATTTTAAATTACTTTAGGGGTCAATGTAGGTAAATATTCCATACATGGATCCTCTGGGGTATGGTGTAAATGGATGTAAATGAGTATTATTAACCATAATTCACCAACATAAAAACCCTCTGGTTATTTGTTACAGTTCGCCATGGTTTTTCGATGGCCCTAATCGAAATAGATGGTTTATCTATTAATAGCATGGGGATTTTCCATGGCTAACACATAACCAGAGGGTATATCATGGGATGATGGGAATTTACCCTTCAAAAGCGGTAGACCACGGCTCGCCACCGTGGTACCTGTACTGCGAGTGCACGATCCGCAAAGATCCAGAGGAACACGGCTGAGATATTGATCCAACTGGGAATGATATGGAATAGTCATACCCAGAGGATCCATGTATGGAATATTTACCTATATTGACCCCTAAAGTAATTTAAAATAATCCCAATGTAGGTAAATATTCCATACATGGATCCTTAGGGATAGATATTCATCAAAGATGTTGCACTTATTCATAGATATTCCGCTAACTTTTGAACTTCGAGCTGCCCGAGCTAGGTCCAAAAAAAAGTGCTGCCTGGTGTCGCGACTGCGAAGCATCCTAGCATAATAATATAAGTATGGAAACGGAGGAATGGAACCATATTGTAGATATTTGAAGGCATCAATCAATGCATCCGAAAATGGCCTGGTCATAAGTCAGTCAACAAATGTCACCGAAAACGTTCTCTGAAATGACTGCCATTGAAGGGATGCTCAATGGGAAAGTGTAGGAAAATCCACTTCATTTGTAGAATGTGCAAAATCAATTTTGAAGTGTATAGAGTATATGGAATAAATCCAGGAAAATCTTCTAGTACTCAGTGCAAAAAAAAAACAGACAACCCTTCTCTCTTTCTTTTGCTGTAAGTCAAGTGGAAAGAGAACACTGCTCCGAAAAAGCAAAGAAATGGATAGTGACAATATTTTCTTTCAGGAGAGCTGCATTGGCACTCTCGAACTATACAAATGCCAAATGCGATTGTTGTAATCATACAAATATTTTTCCTAATATGATGCAATGCGACGGTGCGACATATAGTATATTTTATTGAATATCGATTTGATTGGTCTCCGCTTGCTTATTGACTGAAAACAAACTTTTCTATCATTGGGGTGAAGCCTGGTAAAATGTCAAGATTGCTCTTGGTTGAGATCTCCATGCCTCTGGTTGGTCCAAACACATATTTCAATAATTATCCCTATATCCTATTGTGGGTGGTGAAATTTACGTGTTGGGTGAATTGGTCAAATTCCATATACACTCTGGTAATTTAACATAGCTATTGAAAATGACCATTTATAGTTGATTTTCCCATTAAACATGGTGATTTTCCACAGTTTTTTGTATGTTTATCAGAGGGTATGTTGGTTGATGAGTATCCCCATTTTTGCTAGTTAGATTCAGTTAGATCCACATCCTCTTTGGTTAAATCTCCAATTTTGGCTATAGTTTGTGTTGATTAACCGGTTGACCCCCAACATTTTGTTGGTTAACCCCAAGATTTTGTTGCTTAAGCCGTTTTTTTTGTTAACCCCTAAGTTTTTTGCTGGTTAACCCGAATTTTCTCTTGGTTGACCAGTTTCTGTTGGTCCTCCCGATGTCTTTTCAGCTTCATCTCAGGTGATGGACGCGTGGTCACATGATCTCAGAGGATTTTTTTTGACGGTCGCTGGGCGGAAGACTGGCCGCGCTCATCCCGATTCATCCGGTTGGGAGTGTTTCTTCGGTTGACCGCAGCAAATGTGGGGCAACCCCCAAGACATTGCCACTGCAAATTGGGTGCCATGATTTTCGAAGTGTTGGAAAATGAAACCAGCGGTGCTTGTGGGGATGCTTTTCCGATGATTTGTCGCAAATCAAGATCAAAATTGCAGGGTGATCCACCCAAAGAATTGGTAAGTCGGTTTCTGTTGGCTTATCACTTAGGATCATACTAGGATCTATAGCGAATGGTGCATTTAGTTACATGCGGTCCTAACATGTTATAAACATCCCCGTTTGGATTTCCTCTTCGTTTTGAGGGGGCTTGGGTTACGTATAAGGCTGACAAAAATAGCTGATTTATACAGAAAAATGGGGTTGGTTCCCCAGACAGTGTAGACACATAGTGGTATGTAACAATCATGTTGGATGCACTAGCTTTTTGTAGAGAGGTCATTTTGAAGCAGTTTTTCCGTCATGTAAAAATGCACCCAGCTTTTTGTAGAGAGCTCCACTTAGCCGGGCAGGGTCTGCATACCAC
>Ga0126342_10004814_pt1 | contig 23239 bp, 20 predicted proteins | sample Cyp1metagenome_FD_92528 | JGI IMG/M metagenome (GOLD analysis project Ga0126342, IMG submission 92528) | Coral microbial communities from Lord Howe Island, Old Settlement Bay, Australia - Cyphastrea 1 metagenome | ecosystem: Host-associated > Invertebrates > Cnidaria > Coral ...
AGCATGCGAGGTTGAACTTTGACTGCCACAAGCAATGCAAAGACATGTGTACAGCCAGCGGCAGTGTACAGGACCCTGGGCGCAACCCCCGGCACCCCCAGACATCAAAGTTGACTTACTTCCGCACCCTGCAAAGCAGCTACGCCAGGAAAGGCAGCAAGACTGGCTTTTGTGAGTGGCAACGTTGATTCCTGGGGAGCGGGGCCATGTTTGCGTGCCCATATCCACATACATCACGCAGAAGCAGCTTTAAATTAGCAATTTGTATTGGCTTGGCCCCAAAACTACCAAGAATGTGCTCAAAAGCTACTAAGCACGGTGTTGCATTTCGTATTGCCGCAAAGCTACTAAGAACGCGTTCAAGAGCTACTAAGGACGATTTCGCAATTAGTATTGGCTCGGCCGCAAAACTAGTAAGAAAACGCTCCAAAGAATAAAAGAACTAGTATCTTCTTTTCTTCAATTTTGAGGGTCATTCTTAGTGGCTTTGCGCCCGAGCACTCACGCTCAGTAGTTTTTCATGAACTCCTTTATAGTTTTGCGTCCAAACCATTGTAATATGCATCTCGTGCTGTAGTAGTTTTTCGCGATATGCTTAGTAGCTTCATGTCCAAGCCATTGTGATTCGCACCTCATGACTTGGTTTGTTTTTTTATTGGAGCATTGGGGGCGTTTTTTTTCAAAGCCTAGGTGGGCCCAAGGCCCCAAAACCGGAGCCTCAAATAAGTGGTAAAGCAAGCTTCACCGGCATGTACCCTCGGAGTATATAGATTACAAGTATACATATATAATATATATACTTGGATAATCATTGGTTACAAATTTTTGTCCAGGGCAGATTTTTGTTAGATTTCTGACCATGTTTTTAAAAATTTGTCAATTTCAAAATAAAAATGACCATGTCAAGAAAAAACTGACCACTTCATGTTTTCATGTTTCAGCCATGCTGAGTCTGCCCGGGTATTTCCGCCCTTTTCCCGCGTATTTCCGCCCTTTTCCCGGGAATTTCCGTCCAGAAAAATCGTCACATTTTTACGCAAAGTAGAGCAAGATCAGCCCAAAAGGTGCGAAATACAAAATTGACCACAGTAGGCAAAAAACATGACCATTTCCAACTCCTTCGCAAGAAATCCGCCATAAGGGCAGAAATCTTGCAAACGAAGTTTTTTTTGCGTCCTTTCGAAGATCCTGGTATATACATATGTATATCCCAGTCCCATTACATCCCATTAGATCACCATGTTTGTTGCTTGAAATCCCATTGAATCATCATTTTCCTTGGTTTTTCTAGGGCGCTTTGCTGCTTTGAGCGGCCTGTTTATGTCAGCCCGAGGTCACACCAACATGTCACTTTCAAGGTCTCACACTGTATGCTGTGGCGCATATGGCCCAAATGCCGTATGCAATGACACATGTTGAAAATATTCGATATTGATGCTGCTTTTATCCGAGTTGCGGAATGCTTCAAGTACACATATCGTTCCTGAGTGGTTCTAGTGAAACTCTGTCAATACCTGAGCACTCCAAAGTGTCTCAATTTGGGCGGACATGTCCTGACCAACCTTGAGGACTCTTTGCAAGCAGCAGAGGTACGAGAAGGAGACCACCTAACTGCTGCGGCACAACAAGTAAACATAAGTGCATCAACCCAGGCTTTTGCACTTTGGTGCTGTGGAGGAAGCAAGATACTTACCTGGGGAAATCCAGAGTATGGTGCTGACTGCTCCTTGGTTCAAGATCAGCTCAAGAATGTCTTGCAAATTCAGGCCACAAGTGGCGCATTTGCAGCGATCTTGGCAGATGGATCAGCCGTTGCCTCGGGCAATCCAGACGATCCAGACTGGGACATCAAGGGTGACTGCTCTGCAGTTCAGGATGAGCTCAGACGTGAGCGCAATTGCTGATCTTGGCCGATGGATCCGTGGTTGCTTGGGTGATCCAGAGCATGGTGGCGACTGCTCGGCAGTCCAAGATCAGCTGAGGAATGTCAAACAAATTCAGGCCACAATTTTGGCAATTGTCGCGATCTTGGCTGATGGATCAGTAGTTACCTGGGGCGATGCAGACTAGGTGGTGACTGCTCCTCGGTTCAAGGTCAGCTCAGGAATGTGCGCCACATTCAGGCCACAAGTTCCGCATTTGCCGCAATTTTGGCCGATGGATCCGTTGTTACCTGGGGCCGTCCAAGCTTGGGTGGTGACTGCTTGGCAGTTGAAGATCAGCTTAGGAATGTGCACCGCATTCAGGCCACAGATGGCGCATTCGCTGCAATCTTGGCCGACGGACCGGTCGTTGCCTGGGGCCATTCAGTCCTGAGAAGAAACAGTTTGCCTAACATTTTCCCAATGCATCCTAGACTCGCCATTGACCCACATTGGCATGTTCGCCCCTTTTCAGAAAAGAGATTTCGTACAAAATGACCATCATTTTAAGTGGTACTCACCTTGGTATTTCCCATGCTTTTCCCATGGTATTTCCACCTTTCGACAGCTGGCCATCCCATCCCAGCTGTCGTCGAGAGCGCGCGGAGGTATTCGTGATGGCCACCGGCTTCCTTTTGGCCACCTGCTGCTCCGATCCGGGCATCATCCCCAGACGCGAGGCGTGCGCGCGAAAAACGCCGGAAGGGGGTGGTGGAAAGTGGAAAGGTTTAATGATGGAAAACGATGGGAAAACGATAGGAAATATGGGAAAACATGGGAATTGATGGTTAAAAATGGTTGAGAATGGAAAAACATCACCAGCAAGAATGGATGAATCATGGATACTGTACTTGGAATACGCTCTGGCAATTTGTTACATACCTATGGACTATGGACAGATATTTCATTTATAGGTGATGTGATTGATTTACCTCTTAAGAATGGTGATCTTCCATAGGCTCTGTAAAATTGCCAGAGAGTAAGGGAAAGTTTCGGGAAAGGCTATGGGGAAATATGGGGAAAGAATGGGATGATGGGAATCTCGGCAAGTTGTTTTTGGAGTTTCTCAGTAGTTTTCATCAGGCAATCATTTCAATTTTTCAATGGGTTAGTTGACCTACCCACAGTTGAGAAACTAGCTCGAAATGGCTGGACTCAAAACACGTTCGCCAAAATCCATGCAATATAGTTCACATTTCAAACAATTGAGACTAGTTCATTGATACTCATCTGTAGTATTAAAAAAACATGAAAGAACGAAGAAAGTGTAGGTTTTCCCATGGTTTTCCCATGGTTTTCCCATGGTTTTTCTCCCGACTAAGAGCCTCCGATGTGTTCCGGAGGTGGTGATTGCCACGAAGACGGCCAAGCAGCTGCAGGAGCAGCTGGGCTATGTACCTTGGACTCATGTTTCGCTGCGTCTCAGTATGGTGACTTAACCATAGGTTTATGATAATCACCATCAACATTACATCAATAACCATAGGTTTATAATCAACATATATAACATATATTCATAGGTTTATAATCAACATAACATATAGTCATAGGTTTATCATCAGCATAACATAGAATTACCATCAACTTTATGTCCATCAGAATAAGCCAGTGTGGTGACATATAAACATTTCTATGACATAACATATAATAATCAGAATATAAAGCCAGTATTGTATAATCAGTATGGTGACATTCTTTAGCTTCCTGTTATCAGTATGGTGACTTAACATGTAATCATCATCAACTTTATGATAATCAACATCGAAGGAACTGGCGTAGTTTTTGGTCATTTGTTACATTAACCCACTGTATCTATTTTGGGGTTGCCAGATTTCCCATCACCAAAATTTTCATGGGTAAATCAACTATTTCTATGGCCATGTTCAATAGCTTTTTGTAAACGTTTACAAGAGGGTAACGGATAAAAAACGTGGGAAACCATGGGAAACCTGCAGTGAATCTCATCGAATAAACATCCTCCAATGATTTTAACCAATGGTCACTGGAGCTACTGAAGTTGGCAAACCCCAGTGATTTTTTACTGAATTCACTGGGGTGATATACTATACTGAATATTACTGCATTGACCCCACACACACATATATTAACTCCAACACTTCCAACAATACCCTAAGTAACCAACCCTACTCATCCTGCCGAATTGACTGGGGTTATACCCAATGATCGAGGTAACCAATGATTGAGGTAATTTCTTACGAATGATCGGGCTTAACCAATGAAGCGCAACCCCATCAAGGCTTGCTGGGCAGCTTCATGAGCTGAGGATTTGCTTTGTATGGACTCTGTTCCCTTGGATGGCAGGCGGGGAGATTTTCCCCGGGGAAATTCAGACCAGCAGCTGTTTCTATTTGAGAAAAAGGAAAGAAAACACAGACACAGTTTCAGCCATCCAATCATTTCATATCATTTCATTGTCATGCCCAGTCATGGATTCTTCCCGGTCTGTCATAGGGTTTTTCACTGGCTGACCTTGCTTCAATGATTGTTCTTGTCGCAGGGGCGGAGGAGGAAAGCTGCCAGTAGAGTTGACCAGTGCGCCCGCATTGGAAGTGGGATCAGAAAGACACTAGGGCCTCACTAGGGGATTGCGACTCCAGTTTCCTGTATAGGAGTCCACACTTGATTCCAAGTCGTATGGAAAATTTCGAATACATGCTGTAGACGGCTAATTTTTCCCTAGGCGTGCAACATGTGAGACTTAGGCACTGGGTTGTGGTCGCAGCATGTCATAGTCATAGTCCAAATGTACTGGTCATGACCCTGAGGTCAGGGTGTGTAATATTTTCATTTTAGATGCTTGAGTTTCCTTGGAATCCCCATCAAACTCACTTTCTTCTCTTTTTCGGTTGGGCAAGTCCAGCTTAGAATCCCCTTTTTTCTTTCAGCTTACATGATCTTACATGCAATTTTCTAAACAATCACCATAAAAAAATGGTGTAGTTAGTGTAGTTCTACCCTCTGGTAATTTAACATAGGCATTGAAAATGGCCATTTATAGTGGATTTACCCATTGAAAATGATGATTCCCCATAGTTATGTTAGTTTACCAGAGGGTAAATGTTCCAATGTTCCGTTTCTCAACTTCCCACTCTCTTTGCCGCTACGATTTCTCCCGGAATTTCTCCCGGAAACGACCTTCCGTTGCCAGGTCGTGGGTATCGCTGGTGCCGGACGTGCAGAATCATCAGGTCGTGGTACGCGGCGATTTTCCAGCGTTGGGTGATGGTTTAACCATCATTGAGAGTCTATAAATGTCTATAATATATGGATTTGACATGATTTTAAGATATTTTAAGTAGTTGTAAGGATCCCGGGTTCTTCAAAAAAAACAGCCATCCTATGAAGTAGAAGACCATAGACGTCTTGTCGCCCCCGTCCCCCAATTCAATGTTGTACTCTGAATTATGTGTTTGGCGGCCTTCAAAAAAAACAGCCATTTCTGTTCATGGTATTGGGCACTTCCAAGCACAACATTGAAGTTGGGGGTTGCCGAGGGTAATCTGGTTGTATCTATGCGGTTGTCTGTGGATGGCTGTAGGCTCTTTGAAGAACCCGGTAGGCTCAGTTTGTGGAGACCCAATTCGGAAAGGTCGACCGATTTGTGGGCCCCGTTGGTTTTTCGAGCCATTTCTTGATGTGTCAAAAGCTGAGACTTCACATTGTGGATGAAGATCTGTTTCATTAAATCCCAGCTATTTTGATGTGAGGAGGATTCCATGGGTTTTTATTCATCTTTTTTTTTGGGGGGGTTACCCGATCATAATTCCCATTATGTGAAATCTACAGTATGTACCTTGTTACCTTCCCAATTATCCAGTATCATATTTCCTACTGTACCCTTTGGTATTTTTGACATAGCTAAGGAAAATAATCCATTTAGTTCCGTGATTTACCGAACCTATCAAGTAAGTGGTGATTTTACTTAGCTATATTAACTTACCAGAGGGTATTTCCCAATACTGGTGGGCTTTGTTATGTGAGTAGCCTCACCAGTTGCACTGGAAACAAGCCTGGAGGCCCCCACGCTCCTCCCATTGCCCGGACTGTGACAACTGCGTGATGCGGTGCCAAAATCTGTTGGGGAAGACGACTTGGGAGTTATTCTATGCATGGCCAGCTGGAAAACAGGACAATTTCAATATTTGTGCTGGATAGGATAATTTTGGACAACCTGACTTACTTGGAATTTTCTGCTGAAGAATTTAGGATATGTTTTGAATATTCGGAGTATTACGGCCGGGATAATACATCTACCATCATCTACCATCCCTGTGGATTGGATGTGACTTTCGGTGATTTGACCGCCCCTTTTACAAGCCTTGGAAGACACATCTCATCCTCAGGTACGATCATCATTGTCCCTTCGTCAACAACTGCCTCCAGCTCAGAAGTCGGACAGGGTGGTGAAAATCAGACCATCTGTTGGTTAAATGTTGACCCAAGGGTTCAAGAATTAGGATACCGCAAGATTAAGTCATTTACTGTAACACCTCATGTCCTCCGAAATGGCCATGATGTCAAATGTGGATTCACAAACCCTTACGACAAAACTAGACGTGGTACCCCCAATAAACAGGAGGTTTATGATTCCTGGGGTAACATTTTGGCATTTCTGACCCACAAAAGAAGCATCGAGCTGCCAGCTTTTAGAGCGCTTTGGTGCTGCCCCAGGTGTTGGCCAGCGCAACTATCACTTTTTCTTTGGCTTCGTCACATCGGTCGCCTGAGAAAAGGATATGGGTTGACCACTTGGTTTCAAAAGCGATATGGGATGGATCAACGCCATTCAATGTTTCCATTGATTTTTAGGGGAATAGACATCCATTTCCCGGAGCAGGGGTTCACTAGGGTACCAGGATTTCTACTTTTACCCAGATATTGGTGCTCACACTCTCGCCTGCAGCAACTATGAATTCCAAGAATTGGGACATTTGATGGTTGCTGATTTTTGTAGGGGCCACACACCAAGGTGATCCAAGGTGACCAGTCGAGTTTATGGGAACCATCCATTTTTATTGTGTCGGATCATTCTATGGAGATCTGCAATGGTCACCTTGATTTCAAGGCTGCCGGCTGACCCCAAATGATATTGGATGGGCCTAAATTTTAAACACTTCGACAATTTGGTAAGAAGAACACCATGTTTATTCTCATTGTTTTGAAGTACATGGTATGAAGAACATCAACAATTCATTTGAGTCATACAACATCTTTGGAACATGGGAAATCTCCCGTTCAGTCCCGTCGTTCAATGCAAATCCCATAAGAAAGGCCGTTCTTAGGCGGTAAAAAATGATGACGATCTGTGCGATTTTTTAGCGTTCCCACAATTTTTCCCAATTTTAGCAATCCCCACTAAATTCTCAGTTAATTCTCATTTAGTCCTCATTTGAGGCCTCTTTCAGTGCGAGGTTCGTAATATCAACCCCGGATTAATTTATCCCTAGTTTTTCAAACTGGGGGGTACCATTTATAAAGGAAACACACACTTTTTTTGGGAACTCCCCATGTGAAACTGGGCATCTCAGGTCTTATGTTTGGCGATGATGGTGCTGCCTGTGCTGCAGCTTGGCTTTCTGAGTCCTGACCAAGTGTTTGGGAGCAACCTTGGAGTTTTTTTTGGCTCTGCAAAAGAACAAAAATGGTAGGAAATTAGGAACAGTAACGATTTTGATGCTAGATATGGTGAATTCCTAACATTTGATGGTTTGAAGTTTGAAGCATTATTTTCCGTGTTTTTTGATGGCCTTCCATCCATAGGAGACCTGAAATGGGACTAGCCAACCCCAAGATGGGATGGTTAAATGGCCAATCCACTTCGTGGCTTCGATGTACCATCGCGAGTTACTGAGGTTAGCAGGTTAGCATAGGTTAGCCATTTCTTTGAACATAACTACAGTAACTTGCCTTGTCACAATTGAAACCTTTTAAGTGGAACCGAACAACCGATGGCTTTGTTCGTCCAGATTTCGGTACATCTTTCGAACGGAAGATGGAGATCAGGTTCTGGTTTCTGAACAGCGAGAATTTCGAGGCTCTTCGTTTGATCTCGGGAGCTGATACTTGATATACTTGGACTAAATCCATCCCAGTTGCACTACTTGCCACGAATGATAACTAATCCCTCCGCCCGTTTGGGTTTTAACCCCCCCAGATTCACCCGTTGTTGTAGGGTATGACACCACATATGACTGGAACCATAGAAAGGGTGGGATTTTGCTCCCATAGAAAGGGAGCCTGCAATAATATGAATAGAATGAATAGATCCAATACATTTCATCAAGTCTTTGATCAGGGGCTGTCGAAAATGGCTGTGCAGATCCAAGCCGGATTTGTTCCCAAACTTTGAAGCCTGTGTCCTCTGGTACTGCTGGAACAACCCACTTCAACGAACCTTGAAATTAAAAAATGTAAACAAAAATCAACACACCCGTTTGTGGGAGTTTTGACCACTTTACTTACACCATGTCCCATCATTAACTGATGTTTGATATCTATTATTCATCATCATGATCACCAAAGATTGGTGAACAAATATGAACCATTTAAGCCAATATTGTGGGTTGAACCAGTCCAACATTCTCTGGAGAATCTTCTAACCCGTATCATCAATTGATTCGTAAGCGGATTATAATCCAACATTTTTCCCAGGTCCTGTAGGGAGGCTTGACCACTTTACTTACATCAATTTCGAGTTTCATTCAAGGTCCCATCATCAAAATTAGAGGTTTCCTAAAAATAGGGCTACCCCCAAATCATCATCCATTTACAGCTGGATTTTCCATGATTTTCCATAGACCAGCTGCCAGGGCTACCTATCCCCACAACAGATCACCACAGATCCAGCCATCCCGTTCCACAGTTAGCGGTGGATGGCATGATCCACGTGAGCAGTGGTGCCTTGCAGCCGGTCTTCTACGCACTCATCGCGCCCCCCTGGCGGCGTTTCAGGACGACGACCTTTATGCAAAATCTGTTGGGGAAGAATTCTCTGGTAATTTGTGAAAGGAACTATTGAACATGGCCATAGACATAGTTGATTTACCCATTAAAATTTTTCAAATGGTGATTTTCCATAGTTTTGTCAACGTTTACCAGAAGGTATAGGAAAAAAAATTGGAACTTCTACTATAAATGAAGGTTTTTGATGCGCAAATTAGACTACTTGTTTTGGGTTTGCTGAGTCGATGATTGATTCATTTTCCCAATAGGGAATCCACTACGACTGGGGGGTTCCCAATAGCCAAGCAATTGCCATGTCGGAAATGATGGGGATATACTCAATGGATATTAGATGATATTAGATGGTCAAGCACCATCCATATATATATAATTATATATATACAATGGATAATATGTATAATATATATATATAAGTATATATATATAATATATAGTTATATATATATACGTATATATCCCATGTTCATAGAGTTCAACTCGTGTCACGGAACGCCTTTTTGGATGGCTGCGGCAGCTTCAAGCAACGGGTCAGGGTGAGTGGCTTGACCCTTCAAGGCGGCGCTTCACCATCAAAAATGGTGGATTTCCCCATGATTTTCCCATGGTTTTATGGGATGATCTTGGCATCAAAAATGGGATGGTTTTTCCCATTGTTTTATGGGATGTTTTTCCCAATCTGATCAGTTTTTTCCATCCAAATCTGGCTGCGTGTTAAAACGCTGTCCAAAGTCCGACATGTCCCAGGTTGGGGGCCCTGGTGGGGATCGCGACGCTCCTTTCCTTCGTCCTATGGGTGCGCCACGGATTGGGCCGAGGATTCTGACCTGACACTGGTGGAAAACATGGTGGATTTTCGGCTGAATTTTTGGGGACATTGTTTAGGTACCAAGGTTGTGAGCCTGATTATAGATGTTGATAGTGATTAATAGTGGTTGACAATGGTTAATAATAGGAGATAGTGGTTGATAATGGTTATAATATGTTATAATTGGGGTACCATCTGGTAATTTTTCACATCACGAACTGGAAACTCCAGCCATTTTTAATGGGAACATCCACTATGATGGCCGGTATAGCAAACTGTTACAAATGACCGGTAGAATTGGGGTAAGTCCCTAGATCTACAAGTGATGTGGCAGAGATTCCCAAAATGGTGACCCAACGTGCCAGGTCTACCACGTCTTTCTGATTGCAACCAAGAGGCGAAACTGCTGAGTGCGAGTCGTTGAAGCTGATGACTGAAATAGGAAAACCATGGGAAACCATGGATGATTTACTGAGATGTCGGCATTGATTTTCGGATTTTCAAGGCAAGTGGAGGGATCAGTTTTGCGCCATGTTTCTTTCCGAAGTGATTCGTTGCTTCGGATTTGTCTCGGGTAAGTTAGGTGCTGTGAAAGATTTCGTCATTTTTCTATTCGAATTTCTGGGATATGTAATCCAATGATCCCCAATTGATTGGCACGTTTACCCTCTGGTAATTTAACATAACTATTGAAAATGGCCCAGTCGAAATAGTGGATTTACCCATTAAAAACGGCTGGATTTTCCATAGTTACGTTAGTTTACCAGAGGGTACATTTTTCTGGTGTTGCTGGTTCCCATCTGAAGGGGAACCCCTTGGGTCAGCGCTGAGGACCACGAAGGAGTTTCGACGGAATCTGGAGAACATTGCGGAGGAGAAACGAAGCACCGGCGTTTCAAAAAAGCCCAGTTGCTTCATGGGTGGTTCACCTGACCATGAATTATGGCAGCCATGGGAGTTTCAAGGTGTTTTTCACAACCATCAAACTTATGGGGATATCAAAAATGATGGTTGGTTGATGATCGATATGATTGGTTCGGGGGTTGGTTCATAATAACATATCATAACCTTTGAGAAATATTGGCGATCACCGATGAAGCCAAGTGACACTATGATTGGTTGTGGTTTGGAATCCCAGGATTCTTTGGGATAATATCAACAGAAGGATAGTTTCTTGGTTGATAAGACATAAGGACATTATCCTTACACCTCGCGCAATACTATTAATTATTGTTGTTCCTGCGATTATTCGTATTATTATTGTTTGTAAAGTAATCTTTCCGTTGAAGATACCAAACTAATATACCAGACGCTAGTCGTATTTTTTCATATACAAGGGACCCTTGAAAATGCCAAGGACGAGTCAACTTTAACCCCTCCTGTTTCGAGGGTTGGATCCCGTAAAAAGATTCAGTCTGGCTTGAGCACCGATCATACTTAAATACACTATAGTTTGGCTTATTGAATTCCTATTTTGCTTTCTTAAATCTATCACCCCTGGCTCAGTTTCCAATCCTTCGGGCTTAATTTCCAATGTTTTTGGTGGTACTCAATCTCCATTTGGCTGATGAAACCCGAATTTTGGTAGTTCAAACGGTGAAATCCTCATGAAATCACCATTTCAGTGCCGCTGAACTCGCCTTTCTTTCCGGTGGACAATTCTTCTGTTCGTTGCAGGAGCCCACCTTGTGCGCGTCGCGCGGACCTCGATTGTTTGATCCTGTCGGGGATCCCGGCGTTGCGATGGCGGCGGCCAATGATGTAGAAAAAGGAAGAAATGGGGGTGGAAAACATTGGAAAACCATCCAAATTTGGAGAGGATGAAGCAAGTATAGAATATTGTATAATTAATCTCGTTGGTGCATTCAGCAGTTTGGGTCCCTAATACTTTGACCACGGCAAAATCATGCAAAATTGGGTACCTGATGGGCTTGGTTCTAACAGTTGATCATATGGGCTTGGTTCTTTGCTTGGGCATGTATAGCCACATTCTCAGATTGTGGCTCCTATGGCTCGAGATTTTCTACGTATATTTTCCCGCAAATATTCTTCCAATGATCATTCCCATATGGGGGTTTACGAAAATGGGGGTACCCCATGGTACCCCTAAATTGTCAATTTTCATTGCTTTTGCCATGATAAACCATCCAGCTATTGGGTCCTCCCCCATGGAAACTCCCCACAGTCAGATCATTTCCATAATTTTCCCATCATAATTTTTCTCATCATTTTCCCAAGATTTTCACATCTTGTTTCACGTTGGGCGCTGTCCATTAGGTCACATATTTCTCCATATAGCTGATGAACGGCTGTTGATTCCCCATAGGTTTTAATATAGCAACAGTCCCTTAGGATAGTTAACATGGAAAGTTGGAGCGTTTTATCAAACACATATTACCCTCTGGTTATTTAACATAAATATGGCCCATGGCCCAATTATGGATGATAACAATGATGATTTACCTATATATATATAATGGTGTTTTTCCATGGCTACGTTAAATAACCAGAGGGTGTATGTTTAATGGTCAATATCAAACACCCCATAAGTGGTCCCAATGATGTGGAAATTGGGTCTTAGATTTTTTCCAGGAAAATTAGATTGTTTTTTCCAGTATCACTGTGGAATTTCCCTAACAATTTACTGGTAATAATAATCCCATTCCCCCATTCCCATCCATTCCCTACTAAGCAGCAGTAAGACAATGGTTCCCCCCTGTGGAAATTCCCTACTAAACCAGCAGTAAGTTCTCTTAGCTATCCTCACGAAGAATCCCATGGAATATTCCCAGTAAATGGGGGAATTCCCTACTAAACCATGGTTTCTCGATGATCATTTGGATCATTCCCATCTTGAGATCGTTGCTTCAGTGGGCCTTGGTGGACCCCCGCGACCTGATTCGTGTGGATGAAGCGCCGCCACCGGTGCCCAACAATTTGTGCGTGGACAGCGGGCTGGGGGAAGGTGGACCTTCACCAAGAAAACCATGGGAAAACCATGGGAAAATATGAAAGAAACATGGGAAATGATGGGAAACCATGGGAAAATATCATGGAAAAACCATGGGAAAACATAGGAAACTATGGAGAAACCATGGGAAAACCGTAGGAATACGGGAAAATAGGTGAAAAACATGGGGAAATGTGAGTTTAAAAACCCAAGAATCGGATGTAATCAACAAAATTAAGGGATTTACATAATGGGATTGAACCACGAAAATAGGTGGGGATGAAGGTGTAAGAATGGTGAATACGGGTTGATAATGGAAATATAATCAACACGAATAGATGAATCATGGATAATTAGATGCACCCTCTTGTAGTTGGCATTGCTATGGAAAATCACATAGAATCACAATTTTATCACTATGTAAATCATTTTTTTTATTATCTAGAACTCTATGGCCCATGGCTTCCATAGCTATGTTGAATAATTAGAGGTAAACACCAGAGGCAGTTTAAGACCCCAAGGGTTATGGACTCCCACCATACAACATGGGGATTGATGAATCGTTTTTTTTTCTTCAGCCATTGGATGTGGGTCAAATGTGGATATTATATAGATGATATTAGTATATGTATATAATATGTATACACATAGTTGATCATAGTTGTGATTTTCGTTGCCTTTCTTTTTCAGCTGTCATTGTTGTTGTCATTTCTTTGTCGTTTGTTTTGTCCTTTTTTTTCAATTCATTTCCCTTGTCATTTTTTGCTTGTCGTTTTTTTTTTCCTCCATTTGTTTTGGGATGGTCAAACATCATTTTTTCTCGGAACATTGTCTTTTTTGTCATTTGCGGAGCTATTTTGTCAAAAATTGAGGAACCGCAGTGAAAAGTCACGACAAATGATTAAAACAACAATATTTTCCCTAAGTGTCAACACTTTTCTTGTTTTATTCAAGTTTCGAACATTTTGACAAATTTTTCCCTAAATGAAAAAAACAACAAAATCACACAGCAATTTCAAAAAGATGACAATCAAAATGAAGCCTTTCAACATGACAAACAAAATGACAAAAACATGACAATATATATATATATATGTATTTATTTTGGCATTTCCAATGTATGCCTGCCCAAGATTCTTCTAAATGTTTCCAAGTTATGGGATTTATATTTAGATGGACATTACATAGCTAACCGAAATGGAATTCTAAAATCATGGTTAAACTAAGTCCTGGACTGACATGCTATGGCGGTCAAGATCTCTTGGGGACGAGGTTTTCCAGCCACGGGGATTTGGGTGTGGTTGTGGTGACTTGCTGGGGGATCTAGTCCTGCCAATTTCATAGGATGATCAAGAAATTGGATTTTGGGGTAGCCATGGGGTCGCCAATTTTTGGAGAAAAACATTGTGATGGTGGTTCCCAGAATATTTCACATCCAGGTTTCCACATGTTTCCACCATCAAAACTGCGACTTTTTTTCGGCTCCACATCTTCCAGTCCTCCCGGAGTTCGGCTTCGGCCGCAGGATGTTTGGAGCTCGTGCTTCGGGGATGAGTACAGCTGATCCGGACAGCCAAACGTGGCGCTGGACGGTTTCACCGTCGTTGCTGAGCCTCGAAGTTCCGACATTTCAGGGAAACTTCCTGGGGTATACCCCCAATTATAGCCATTTAGTAGGGATAATGATCATTAACCATTGGATACCATTGGGTGTAGGGGTACACTATTTTCAGACAAACCCATGTCTATGTCCCAAGTTTTTCGTTCCATTTTTTTTAAACAGCAAATCCAATTGAAGATGGTACCTCCATGATGTGCACCGTGGTAGTCAACCGGGGTGGATAAACATCTACGGATGTGGGTCAAACTGAAAGGCTGGAGTTTGAGCCGCATAGATCAATATGGATGTGTCCGTCAAGTCATGGGGGTACCCCCAAATCATCCAAGTCGTGGACCGTTTTAGGATTGAAACAACCATGGTGACATTGCTAACCAGCTTCGGGGCCAACGGAACTTCCGGGGCTCAGCTTAGCGACAACGAGGTGTGCCAAAATGCGTGCGACCAAACGGCGATAGTTGCGGGGCCTACAAGTTGGTAGTTAGAAGTGTTCCAATCATTACGCTTCCCAGTTGGGCCGGAGAACATCTAGTTTAGATGTAGCTTAGAGCAGACTTTATCGCAGGAGAATCGCTGGTGGTCCAACAGCGAAAGCCCGTTGATTTTGGGTCTTTCAATCCCTTGAACCAAACAGGCGTAGTATACGCGGCTTATTTGCGACCAAGATTCCAAGATCTGCACCTTTCAGATCGTTTCTGCTGATGGATCAAGCTTAGACCTATGAACCATTGCCGCGGATGCAATGGCAAGGCAGGGTGAAAACTGGGCCTGAAACTGGGAGACACCACTCGAGGTTCACCAACACCCAGGCATTAGAAATCCACCACAGTGCGATCCCAGGGATATCCAGGGGTGAATTCCAAACACATTTCCAAAAGCTGCGATGTGACACGCCAGCAAAATTCAGGTGAATCAACTTAGTATCTTCCCATCCCCAAAAATCATGGGGGTCAGCTTTCCCATGGGTTTCCATTCATTTCCCCATCCGTATCTCCCGTTTTTCTTGCACCTTTTTGAGGAACAAGAAGCAGGAGATTGCGAGCCTCCGGCGAGAGCTGGCGGGTGAAGTCCTGATGCCACTGAATCGCCTGGCGGGCGACAGTGGCACTGCACCTTGGCACTGGGATCATCCCCCAGCTGCTGCAGCTCCACCAAAGCAACCACTTTTCGTACTTTAAAAGATAGAACATATTGCACATCTATTTCAGAATCAAATGTTACCAACTTGTTTTTTTAAGGGGGAGTTGCTTAGTATGCAAAAACCTAACGTTGATTCCTCGCTTCCAGGACCTTGTGGATGATACCCAAGCCCCAGCAGCTGCAGACACCTTTCCATGGGCTAAGGATGACGGAGAAAGAAGACAGCAGTTGGTCTGGCAAAACTTCCGCATCAAGGACTTTTTTTTGGGTCTTTCCGAATTCTGTTTTCTGAGGTCATGTGGTTGTTTGTCCAGAAAGTTATTAAAAAAACATACCAACGGCCATAGATTGGGGATGATTGGGGTATGTACTCACCCAATTTCTGGGCCCATGCAGAAATTTGGGGATGAAGTCATTGGAGACCCCTGCAATGATATGCCTGATATGACTCCTAGGAATTGGTGCTGCACCAATCTCAGGAACCAATCTCAACCTTTTGGACGGAATATGCGGTATTTCTGGAAGATGCTTCTGTTCATTTCCGAAGTCAATGACTTGCTTCTAGTGAACCTGAACATACTGGGTGGATATGATTCAGATGTGAAAACCGGGCTAACAGGTTTTTGACCCATACCCATTTGGATTTGTCTGAAAATTTGATACCTCAAAAAAACACGGTTTATCATCATATTCCCCATTCAAAAAAATGTCATTTAAGGGGTATACCAAGTTCCGGACAAAACCATCTATCCCAGACTTGGTTAACTCTTGGTTGGTTTAAGCGAACATCTGCAAGAAATCCTAAGATATTTGATGCTGAAAACCATGGTTTCCTGTAGATATCACCATGAGAAATGGAAAACATGTTGGACGCACAGGACTGCACCACTGCCAACGCCATGGCTCTTTGCTGCAGAGAAGGGGGGGGATTGTGATCGGAAGAATCAGAGATTTCCTTGTTGGAGGGATCAAACATCACTTGAAATGGTTCAATACCCTGAACTACTGTTTGGGGCACGAGGAGCCCAGCAATCTGCTTCAGACTCGATTTGATAGCGGTTGCATCAACCATCTACAACTGGTAGGTCGAAAGATACAAATGTGTAGACTGTTGTGGGCTTGACGGCGTCGACCTTTTCTTGTTTGGAGATTTGACAGAAGCCATAAGTGTTTCCCAGTGCAGTTAGTTGGATCCCAAATCTGGTTGTTTGACCACCATTTTGTGGGGCTACATATACTGTATATATATATATATCAATCCACATTCTTACGGGTGACTGGTGTTTTTTGCAACGGCGGTGTTTCTTGCAACGGCGGGGTGTTGCTGTTGCAACAGTTCCCCGGTGTTTCCTGCAACGGTTGCCGGTGTTTACAGTTTTGGCTGGTGTTTTCTTGCAACGGTTGTAGGTTTTTTTTTGCAATGGTTGGCTGCTAGCAGTGGTGGTGGGTAGTAGCTAGTATATACATATATAGGTAGTAGGTGGTAGGTTCTTCCTGCCGTTCCCGTTGTTGCTGCCGTTGCTTGTTGGTTGTGCTGACCGTTTCCGCCGTGGGCTGCTTGTTTTGATGTGGCCGAGCAGGATGGAATTAGTTTGGCGGGAGCGGCGGGAAGGGGTTCGGGGAGGGCACTGATGCTGGAGGGGGCGGGTGGGCGCAGCGCCTCTCCCACAAGCGCAAGGCACGAGAGCTGATGCAAGCTAGCAGTGGTGGTGGAGGTAGCCAGTAGTAGGTAGTACCAAAGCGTGGGATTGGCAAACGGCCGCGCTATGGGAAGGATGCTCCGCCAACAAGGATCAACGCCAAAGCGAAGATGGTGGCCACAATTTTGGGCAGCCTTCAATTATGAAGTTTCAAACTGATACTGGGAATCTGGTGTTTTGGTTTTCTCTGTGGGTTCTGTTGCAGTTTTTGGAAACATGTTTTTAGTATCCGTCTTCCCTTTTATTGGTCTCACCACGCCGGGTTTTCCGGCGGGGCTCATTTCTGAAAAAATATGCCTGGCGATCAAACCGCATCAGAAACATCGCGTAACCGCAACAACAGGAAGAACATTAGGAATGACCTGCTACGCACTGCACACTATACACCCACTACTTCGGACGTACTACCTACTGACTACCCTATGACTTCCAGCACCACTGCTAGCTTGCATCAGCTTTCCTACCTTGCGCTTCAGGAGGAGGTGCATGGCGATAGGGAGACTCAGCGAGGGTTGCTGCAGGTCTTGCATGGAGAGAATGATGATAATGATGAGCTGTAGTTGTTGTAGTTGTAGTAGAAGAAGTTGCTGTTGCTGTTGCTGTTGTTGCTGTTGTTGTTGTTGTTGCTGGTGGTGGTGGTGTTGGTGGTGGGTGATTCGTGGTTGGCGTTCGGCGGTTGGCGGTTAGAAGTCGGCGGTTGGCAGTTAGCCGTTGGCGGTTGGCAGTCATTGCGGCTGGCGGTTGGCATTTGGCAGTTGGTGGTTGGTGGTTGGCGGTTAGTGGTTGGTGGTTGTTGTTGCTGCTGTTGTTGTTGTTGCTGTTGTTGTTGTTGCTGTTGTTGTTGTTGTTGCTGTTGTTGTTGTTGTGGTTGTTGTTGTGGTTGGTTGTTGGTTGCGGTTGTGGTTGTGGTCGTGGTTGTGGTTGTTGTTGTTGCTGCTGGTGTTGTTGTCGTTGTTGTTGTCGTTGTTGTCGTCGTCGTTGTTGTTGTTGTTGTAGTAGTTGCTGTGGTTGTGGTTGTGGTTGTGGTTATGGTTGTGGTTGTGGTTGTGGTTGTTGTTGTTGTTGTTGGTGGTTGTGGTGGTGGTTGTGGTGGTGGTTGTGGTGGTGGTTGTGGTGGTGGTTGTTGCTGTTGTTGCCGTTGTTGCCGGTGTTGCCGTTGTTGCCGCTGTTGCCGGTGTTGCCGTTGTTGCGGTTGCTGCTGTTGCTGCGCTGTTGCTGCTGTTGCTGCTGTTGCTGCTGTTGCTGCTGTTGCTGCTGTTGTTGCTGTTGTTGCTGTTGTTGCTGTTGCTGTTGCTGTTGTTGTTGTTGTTGGTGGTGGTGGTCGTGGTGGTGGTGTTGTTGGTGTTGTTGGTGTTGTTGCTGCTGCTGCTGTTGTTTTTGATTTTTCCTTGTGTCCTGTTCTTGCTCTTGCTCTTGTTCTGGCTCATGTTTTGTTACCGCTTCTGTTGGTTGGGAATTGTCATCGTCGTCGTGTTTGTCTTCCTCTCTGTGCTCGTGCCCGTATACTGTAATGGGTAGTAGGAAACAGGACGTGCAGGTAGCATCAGTGGAGGTTGTTCAGGTAACCGACGTAGTATTCGTAGGGACAGCAAAGGTGGTAAGTGTAATAGAGGTGGTTTAAAGATGTCTGAAGGTATAAAAAGGAGTCTGCAGTCAGTCAGCGGCAGCAGTACCACCACTAGCACCAGCAGTTTAACCCCTTCAACTCATGCACAAAACACCGAAAACACCGCGGCAGAAGCAACAGGACTGCCACAACCCCTCCCACCCACAGCCCGTACAGCAAACCACGTACCGTCGTTGAAAACACCGTTGCCGTCGCAGAAAACACCGTTGCCGTGGCAAAAATACTGCCTACCGTTGCAAAAAAACCTCCAACCGTAGCATGAAACACTGCCCGCAACCTCCGCAAAAAACACATTCCCAAGCAACATTTGCAAGAAACACTGGTTACCCGAGAAGAAAACACGCAGCCTTTTTTGCCGTCCCCAGCTTTTTATGGGTCGAATAGCTGCAGCTACGCAGCTACGCCAAAGTCCAATGAATCCCCATCTCTTGGGTTCATCACTTTCATGAATCCCTGAGATTCCACGAACTGCATCAGTTCTAAAGATTCTTCTAATCAACAAATCACCCAAAAAGTCCTAAGGCCGTACTTTTTCATGAGGATTTTAGTCCAGGACGTTTTTTTGAGGTGGACTTCCAGGGTCAAAAAAATTGGTGGTGTCAAACATGGTTTTTATTTTCCGTTTCATATATGGGATGTCATCCTTCCCATTGACGAACTCATATTTTTGCAGAGGTATGCGGTATACCACCAACCAGTAGATGTATATATATATTATATAATAATAATAATCATAATAATAATAATAATAACTATAACTAGTTCGATATATCTACCACAAGTCCAAACGTGAAATTAGAGTTATGTGAACCCCAACTGAACGCTATCGAGTCATTGGGGCACCACCAACCGTAACTTCTCGGCTTTTCCCCATGGGTTTGCAACGAAGGTCCTGGGCACGGAGCATCCGGAGTTCATCGAAGGCCACGAGGCGGCGGCCGCCAACACCGTGGAGCTCTTCGAGATCATGGCCGCCTGCAACGGAAAGGTGAAGATGGGGAAATCATGGACCAACATTTCTGGAAAACATGGGGAAAACTGAAAAAAAAACTGCCAGTTGAAATTGATGTTTGGATTGTGGATTCTACTGAATTCTACTGATTAAAAGCGTTAAAAGGCCCTTTTCTTGCAGAATGAGGTCAATTTGGGAGATGCACCAGGCATTTTTTTTGGAATTCATTCATTGTAAAGTGAACATGTTCCATCATTTCACTATTTAGATTGCGCATTCAGCCACAAGAATTGTCATTTGATCACCCAAAAATTCGATTTGAAGCACCAAAAGCGGCGCCGCTATTGGCCAATATCAATTTTTTTGGGCAGATTTCTCAAGCAGTTTTTGTGAAACTCTATGGGTCAACATCATTTTTTTACCCCACAGACAGGGTGGTTTATGATGGTTTTTTGGTAACATCCCAAAGTGGATAAACTGGCGACTGAAGCATCAACAGATCTGGGGATGTCAGACCACCAAATGGGGAGATCTGGGGAGATACGACATGCGTATGAATCAAGAAATAGAGATATGCCAGATGCCGTCCAAGAGGGGATATTTTCAAGAATAAAAACCAAAAAGGCATATCAAGCAAGTAAAAACATAAATTAATCAGCAACAAGAAAATAAAGACATGGAATCATGTTCCACTTAAATTCCATGGTGCAATTTGAAATTTACCCCAGAGAAATATGGAGGATTCCCCCAGGGCTTCTGGGCAAAAAACTTCAGAAAATATGCCGAACGAACAGAAGTGGGGATACCTTTGGATTTCAGGAGCAAACAGAGGATTTGAGTAATGTAGTCATCATCATATCTATTATTATCTATTTAAGTTTCCATTATATACCCCCTTGTATATATATATAGTATATATACGATTATATACGTATATATATAATATATAATATATCCCTTTATATCTCCAAACATTGGTATATATCCCCCATATGAAACCAAATTGGCTTTACTAAGCAGTTACGAGGATATTTCGGTAGGACGTTCCGTTTCGCTGCAGGGGGAATAGCCGAAAAACTTCCCAAGCGAATCTTCGCCCTTCTACCAGTGACCAAAGGGGCACAAGTGTCCATTTCTAGGTGAATCTTACATGGGTATTAATGGGAATATCTATTAATGGTAATATTAGATCATGGGAATAATTAAAAAATCCCAACAGCAAATGGGAATATCTACGTTCACCATTTAATGGTCTTTAATCCTAACTAGTCTTTTGGTAGTAATGGGGATATCTACGTTCACCAGCAAAGAATCTGCTCCATTTTTTGCAGGGTATCTGGCAGATTGGCAATGATTTGGCGACTTGGGATATGCTGTTTTGCGACTAGCAACAATACTGGAACAACAACAAGGACAATAGTGTTAATACTGGCAATACTGGCGATACTAATAGCAACAATGATGATGGTAACAACCATAACACTAACACCAATAATAACCATGACACGAACATTAGTAAACAAATAAGAGCAGCAGCAATAATAAATAATATATTTTGTATATTATATAGTAATATCATGGTATTGTTTGTTGATGCACTATTCAATAGTGATGAATGACCATGTTGGTCTCTTTGCCAGGTTTTTGCAACAAACAGCTGTTAGTGTGTATTGATCATATGATATATACAGATGGAGCGGTGGTCAACAACAATGCAAATCCCAGCAACAAGTTCCAGACATATGGATACCCCACAGGAAATGGTAAGAAAATAAAACCCCGAGCAGGCAACCAATCATCCTGAGGACACTGTGGGCTATCCATAACATTTGAGCCACTGGTAATATGCTCATCTCCATGACATTCAGGTAAAGGCATCCTCCAAAAATATGCAATTTTTTGATGGTCATTTCCCTTTCCTAGTCTTTTGGTGACCTAAATCTGCTGAAGTCCCACTTTTGGTGGTGGAATCCTTTAGTGTTTGCCATCTTCGGATCTTTTGTGGGTTATGGTCCTGGTTATGTAGTCAACCAGTCCAATGTGTATGATCCCATCGCAATGATTGTCGGGATGCCGTTGTACATGATAGCAACCCTCAAAAGGATATAAAAGGCACATTCCCTCTGAACAAGAGGTGATTTTTCTACTTAAAAAGTATCTTTTTGGGTGTTACAGGATATTAGAATATATTAGCCATGGTTCTGTACATCATTCATATAATTATTGTCATATAATTACTGGTGCTAAACGCAGGGAATGAGGGCATGATCCACTGGCTAACTATCAATAATAATCCCAGCAACCCCCAGTCCCATCCATTCCCTGCGTAAAACGCACCAGTAAGTATAGGAATAGGATACCCTCTGGTAATTTATCATAGCTATTGAAAATACCCCATATATAGTTGATTTACCTAGTCATTGATTTACCTATTAGGATTCCCTGCAGTATACTATTGTCAGTGTCTCATATCGCCCAAACCTCAATGATGGAAATCCAAGGAACTCTACCCTGCAGGAGTGGCAGGTGCGGCTTGGGCTACCTGCGGCTGGGGCTCCGCGATGAAGTCGAATGGGGTTCTTCCCTTGGGGTCCCAGTTTCAGAGACATTCCACATATACCAAGGTGGTATATGTACATATATGTACCCCATAATACATCCCCAGTATAGCCATCAAGTATAGCCATCTGGTGTCAAAAACCTCCTCCCATTGTCACTTCAGTCCTGGAGGCGTGTCGTTGGATCGTTTAGCTCAAGTCCACGGACACTACTTCGGCAGCGGCTTCGAAAAGACGGTGGGCCGCTGGACGCCTTACGCGACGTCGTGGATCGGTGCTGGGGCCGGGGGTCCACTTGAGAAGTGCTTGATGACAGGGGATGGATCAAAATTTCAGGGGATCACTTTTTTGGCTTGGCCTTGGAAAATCAATTTTTTGGGGGTACCCAATTTAGACCAGCCAATTTTTTTTGGTCCAAGTCTGGGGTACATCATGGTACATCCAATACCCAGTACCTGGGATGCAGATTTGAACCGGGGCAGAACAAGAATTCGTGAGGATTTTCTGAGGTACACGTCAGGTGAAAATCTCGTTTGTTGCCAAGGTAATACGGATTCATGGGGTTTTCTCATCAAACCCCCAACCTTCAGTACGCATTCTAAGAATTAATTCTAATATGGGTGGATGATTCAAAGTTTGCGCAATTTTCTAACTTGTCGGAACCAAGACCCGTCAATTGCAACAGCAATGGAAGTGTTTTTTCAGGGAGCTGGTTAGAGGCCATACGGCTGTGCTCCAGAATTCCACAAGAGTGCTGTGTCAGACTTGGGTAAATGAACAGCATTGGGTATAATTACAGCATTTGGTGGCAATGTCAATGGCAAAAATAGATGGAAATTGTGAAACTAGTTTGTCGTACGTCGGCGTCCCATTGGGGTTGACCTTGCTTTTGGTCAACTTATTTGACTTCCTGATCCAACGGCGTCCCAATGAGATTTGACACAATTCTGTTAAATTGGTCGACTTTAACGGTTCGGAGTATG
>Ga0126342_10004815_pt1:2500-23234 | contig 23234 bp, 20 predicted proteins | sample Cyp1metagenome_FD_92528 | JGI IMG/M metagenome (GOLD analysis project Ga0126342, IMG submission 92528) | Coral microbial communities from Lord Howe Island, Old Settlement Bay, Australia - Cyphastrea 1 metagenome | ecosystem: Host-associated > Invertebrates > Cnidaria > Coral ...
GAGGATCCACTCATTAAGAATGTGTCTGAAATTAGTGTCAGATATCAAATGGATATCAATTAACACTTCTTTCAAAACATTCAAATTTTGAGATATCTTATTTTCGGACAAAGTGTTTTGAGAGAATGCCATGAATTGAGGAATTGCACCCCGTATTATACAGTCTTGTTTTCTTAGTTTTGACCAGTACTAATGTGAACTGTGATTTTAAACTTGTTTGAATGCTTTTGTGGCTCCATGCCTAGAAGTATTTCAAGATATTTCAAGTTCCTTGGCAACGACTGTTCGGGTTTTGGTTTTCCTGATTTCGAGACACGTCCCAATGGAATGTCCTCTGCGTCATGGTAGGTAAAGTTTGAGCCAAACTTCCTCTGAATAGGAAAGGTTTGCTGAAAAGTCTACACTGATTTTGGTGAACACTATATTTTCCATGGATTTGCCATATATTTCCTATAGGAACTTCCAATATATTTCCCTATTTATTGGTGATTTTTGTGGAACACTGATTTCCCAGCCATTGGATTCGGGCGTAGCCAATTTTCGGACGGTTACCCAACCATCAAACATGGCCTTGGAATATGATTCTTGGCACTTGGAAGTTGCATGAAGTTACAGAAAGTGCCAGATTTCAGGCTTTGTCTGAAAATGGGCGATTGCGTAATACGACCATGAAACTGGCGATCTTTTGGCAGGAAGATGCTGATTTATCACCACTGTTTTTAGACAACCGGGTCTGAACATGGGTATATCCCAGTGGCCATTGAACAATAGGGAACATTAAGATTAAGCACCAGATTTTTGCACTCACCGATTTAAGGTTTGTACCTTTTTGTGTGAAGGTCTTTCGGCTTTGCCCAGTAGTGAGGAGTGAGTAAATGCTGACCAATGCCGGCGGCGCAACATGGCTATGTGCATTTATCATCTGCTGACAAAGATGCATCAGATGAAACTGATGAGGTCGATCTTCAGGTGCAGTGCTTGACTGGAGAAGGAGTGACATTGAGAGTCCCCCTCTCGATACTTGGTTATGACCTGCGCAGGTTGGGGTCGGAGAAGCTTCCGTGCAAGCCAGGCGCAAAGCTCGCCGTGTATCACGGGAATGCAATGCTGGCGCTGGATCAAGCCTTAGGAGAGCAAGGAATTACTAAAGAAGTGGCAGTGCTGTCCAGCGCTTACATACCAACGAATCTGTATACAGCATTCCGATATGTCCAAGGGATCCCAAATGGTGAGAGAGATTTTGTGCTAGAAGATGTTACACAACATGAGGGAGCAGTCCCTGGAGAGTATTTACACCATCTGCCCCGCAGCCTTGCAAAATTAAGTTTTGAAGAGACCTTCAACCAAAGCCTGGATTTGGTGACGTTGCCATCGAGTCTTCAAAGCTTGAGTTTTGGCTCGGATTTCAACCAAAGCCTGGAGAGGGTGACTTTGCCATCGAATCTTCAAAATTTGAGTCTTTCTAGGGATTTCAACCGAAGCCTGGAGCAGGTGACCTTGCCATCGAGTCTTCAAAGCTTGAGTTTTGGCCATTGTTTCAACCAAAGCCTGGAGAGAGTCACCTTGCCATCGAGTCTTCAAAGCATGAGTTTAGGGTATTGGTTCAATCAAAGCCTAGAGAGGGTGACCTTGCCTTTGAGCCTGCAAAACTTGAGTTTTGGCAAGAATTTCAACCAAAGCCTGGAGAGAGTCACCTTGCCTTTGAGTCTTCAAAGCTTGAGTTTTGGTAATCGCTTCAATCAAAGCCTGAATTTGGTGACGTTGCCATCGAGTCTTCAAAGATTGAGTTTTGGCTCGGATTTTAACCAAAGCCTGGAGAGGGTGACCTTGCCATCGAATCTTCAAAGCTTGAGGTTTGGCCATCGCTTCAACCAAAGCCTGGAGAGAGTCACCTTGCCATCGAGTCTTGAAAGCTTGAGTTTTGGCCCTTGCTTCAACCAAAGCCTGGAGAGAGTCACCTTGCCTTTGAGTCTTCAAAGCTTAAGTTTTGGCGAGAATTTCAACCAAAGCCTGGAGAAGGTGACCTTGCCATCGAGTCTCAAACGCTTGAGTTTTGGTTCGAAATTCAACCAAAGCCTTGAGAGGGTGACCTTGCCATTGAGTCTTCAAAGCTTTGGCTATTGGTTGAACCAAAACCTAGAGATAGTGACCTTGCCATCGAGTCTTCAAAGCTTGAGTTTTTGCTTTGGCTTTAACCAAAGCCTGGAGAGGTTGACCTTGCCATCGAGTCTTCAAAGCTTAAGTCTTGAGCATCGGTTCAACCAAAGCCTGGAGAGAGTCACCTTGCCATTGAGTCTTCAAAGCTTGAGTTTTGGCTCGGATTTCAACCAAAGCCTGGAGAGAGTCACCTTGCCATCGGAGCTTCAAAACTTGAGTTTTGGGTATTGGTTCAACCAAAGCCTGGAGAGAGTTACCCTGCCATCGAGTCTTCAAAGCTTGAGTTTTGGCTCGGATTTCAACCAAAGCCTGGAGAGGGTGACTTTGCCATCGAATCTTCAAAACTTGAGTTTTGGCCATCGCTTCAACCAAAGCCTGGAGAGAGTCACCTTGCCATCGAGTCTTGAAAGCTTGAGTTTTGGGTATTGGTTCAACCAAAGCCTGGAGAGAGTCACCTTGCCATCGAGTCTTGAAAGCTTGAGTTTTGGTCATCGCTTCAACCAAAGCCTGGAGAGAGTCACCTTGCCTTTGAGTCTTCAAAGCTTGGGTTTTGGCTCGGATTTTAACCAAAGCCTGGAGAGGGTGACCTTGCCATCGAGTCTTCAAGTCTTCAGTGTCCGACTTTTCAGGAACAGGATCTTGCTTGGTTCTGCAAGCTTTGCCTAGTTTGTTTCAATATGTCTCAATTGTTCTGGCATAGATTGTCCTGAATAGTGATATAATTAAGCAAAAGAGGCTTGCGGCAACCCGTGACCGTGAGGCGGCCAACCTTTGGTGAGGTTGGCCCTTCTCTTTCAGACTCCCGGTCTTGCTGATGATTCCATTTGCATCCATTTTTCACATCCATGTTTGTATCAAAATGGTATCCAACAACAATGAGGATGTGACGACGCATTACTTACTTCACAAATGCAGGGTAGAAAAAAGACAATGGAAAAGAAGTCACAGAACAAGGGGAACGTGTTGAACGCTAAGTGGGGTGTAGCGAGAAATTATCCAATGAGGGGATGGCAAACTCGCGAGTTGTGGTGTCTCAGCCAGAATTGCCATGATAAGTTGAGGTACTCGCATTTCGCAGCAAAACTTTTGACCATCCTGCAGTAAACAGCCTCAGATCCTGGCACTAGGGGCTTACTCAAAGTTGAAGGGGCTTGAAAAGTTTGCAACCCGCTCCCCAAATGGGGTGTGTCAGCAACCAAAAAGGACTCACCGCCCTGAACCTGATTGCAGTTAAGACATGTTAAGGCGATTTGCAGAGTGACATTTCCATGATCTTTGAACTCGGGTAGCAACGCTTGTGCAAATTAGACCTTTTGTGCGGGAAATGGCGGGACATGGAAATACGATAGAGGTCTTTTACCCACTTGGGCTAACAACCACTTGCTTTAGTACTTATAGAATCTTATAGATAATCCTGTTCTTATCCCCCAGTGCCATCCCTATGTGCATGCATTTTGTAGGTCCATTTTTGTCAGAGCTGCTAGCTTGATCCCTTCTTCCTATTACTAAACTTCCCCTCAAGAATAAAAACTACCCGAGATTGTTCATTTTCGGAAATTTCAGATTGGTCAACTTGATTTTTAGTTGAACCCCTTTAGAAGACAATTTAAACACATTTAAACATCAAGGTCCAATTTGAAGGTTCTACCCCTTGATAATGAAAACTAGTGAGCAAGGTCCGTTTTTAAAACATGAAAAACACTTTAAAAAAAACATGTTTTTTGAAGTAAGGTGTTACATTTAATATTGGGGAAACGCATGGGAACGCTTCGAAGTCCAATTTTTTTCTGGCAATATTTTTCAAAAGATAATTTGATCGATTTTGAAATCGAACATTTTAGTGCTTTTTAGTTAATGTGTTAATTAAATATTATATAGGGGAAAGCTTCAAAATCCCTTTTTGGCAACATTTCAAATCGATTTTAAAAAGGAGTTTGATCGATTTTGACATCTAAAATTTTTAGTTGTTTTAATTAACATGTTCAATTTGATATTGGGGAAAAGCTTCGGAAATCCATATTTGGCAATATTTTAATTCGATTTTATAAAGGAATTCGATCGATTTTGACATCTAAAATGCTTAGTTGCTTTAATTGACATGTTAAATTTGATATTGGGGGAAGGCTTCGAAATTCCATTTTTGGCAATATTTTAATCCGCGTTAAAAAGCAATTTGATTGATCTTGAAATCTAAAATTTTAGTGTTTTTAATTAAGGTTTTAACTTTAATGTTATATGGGGAAGGCTTCGAAATCCAATTTTTGGCAATAATTATTTTCATTCGATTTAAAAAGGAATTTGATCGATTTTGAAATCTGAAATTTTGGTGTTCTTTTAATTAAGGTTCTAAATTTAATACTAGGGGCAAGCTTCTTCCCAGAATAGTAAATACCCCCTAATAATATATCAGCTATCCCTACCTGTAGGTTTTGTTATTTTTTGTGGGGGGGACGTTTAGGACTAGGCGGCAAGGATTACTGGCGCCTGTTAGAACTCGTGGGATGATCCCAAATGGGGCTGGGTACACACAGCTTGAACAACAGATTCCCCGGAGAATTCTGGAGACTATTATAAAGGTACTGTACGGCCACTTCGGTTAAACTATATTGCATAAGTATATCCTATTGCATGCTGGTATTTGTAGTCCTATTTTTTTTGCTGCAAATAAAAACCACCAGCATCAAAAAACTTTTCTGCTAAACTCTACATTTCGGGCTACCTTGTGCAGCTGAACTCAGCAGTTTTTCCGAAATCTCATTGCTGGGAACCTAATTAATTCATTTTCTGTATCACACTGGCTCTAAAATTGGTTGTACTAGTAAATCGCATTCTTTCTTTCTTGTGCAAAAAATCAAACCTCTCCCAATCATATCATAGTATTGGTTCTGTCCCGCTATTTCCATCTCCCCAAACATCATCAATATATGGGTTTGTCGGAAAATACTATACCGCCATGGTTATCAATGGTTATCATGATATTTCCCATTGGATAGCAGTTTTGGTGGTATCTTTCTTTTCAGACACAGTCGAATTGGACATAGTTGGTTTTATCGCCATGAATATTCCATTAGCCATTAGACCACTATGGGGATGAATGTCATATTACAACACGTGATTTTATACATTTCCCTTTCCCAACATCATGTTGTTGGTTATAAAAGCCAGTATATACATATATAACATCCCCATTAAATACCAATGTGTTATGATTATCCTTCATACCTCATTCTAGTCCATTATACCTCATTATAATTCATTATAGCCCATTCTATTCCCTAGATTTTCCACATATTTCCCATATGCCATATATTTCCTATGGATTTCCCATGGATTTCCCATAGATTTCCCATGACCTCCTGTACTTCCCCTCGAGGATGGCGGGCGACGCCTCTGGCGCCCTGCGATTGTCGGAGGCGGCCGCCGCCATGCGCGCGCACGGCCAAAAGCTGCGCAGATACGCTAAGGACGCCCCAGAAAAGGGGGATTTCACCGTGGTTGGTTTAGATATGATAATAACTATACATGATATTATGATATATATGAGAATATATATGATAATATAATTATATGATAATATAGTTATATGATAATATAGTTATATGATAATATAGTTATATGATAATATAATTTTACGAGAATAGATATGATAATATAATTATATGAGAATATATATGATCATAAATATTGTATAGCTTCCCATTATGCTTTTTTCCATGTTAACATGTCTAGACACAAACACAAACACATTCACACCACACATTAGAGTTCCCTTCTTGATATATAATTATATATATTATTATGTCATATCCCATCTAACCTACTGTAACCCCATATAAAGGTATGGTTAAATAGCAACATGTAATCGAATTAGGAACATATAGTAGGAACATATATCCCATATCCCATCTAACCTAATCCCAAATAATGGGATATTTACAGATGAAATATGGGGTATATATTCACTCCATATACTCATTCCATCATGTATATAATCATAAGTATCTATCCCATACATATATAGTGTATATAAATAGATATGGGATAGAGATACTTATCACGTGATGGAATGATTATATATATATATATATATGCAATATATGTTTATATATATATATGTACATTATTTTTTAATGGTTAGAAAATTATATGGGACTATGGCTCACTTGTGCTAAACGTAGGGAATGGCGTTTCATGATCCAATCCATAACTATTTTCACATTCCCTACGTTTAGCACCTTTGTGCGATGCGGGGGATATACGCGATGATGGTATGGTATTATGAGGATTTTACCAATAGATGTGTAAGGGATGAATTCTAGATAGTTATCTTTAATTGTGGGATGATTATGAGAAATTTGTAGGAAAAATCCGGATGATATATGGGGATCGCTTCTGAGATAGCAGCTAGATTGAAGAAAACGGGGATTCAATAGGCAACCAAACTGAAACCATGGCCAATCGGTTTACAGTGCCTTACATGTGGTTTATGGTGGATAAAATTAAATAATTGGCTAAGTTGGTGTGCTAGGCATGTATACTAATATCTACATATGGTTGGGCAATCCTAGCAATTGGCTAAGTTGGTTTGTTACGAGGCTGAGTGGCTGAGTGCTGGATTTACGGTGGACATATCTATAGTATTCTATAGTCCGAGGAGCAAATACACCATCAAAACTGAGGGCCAAGACCCCATATCGTTCGGGGATGTTGGGGGTGCATCCCCGGTGGTACTGTCAGTGTTTAATGACCTATACATAGTTGGGGTTTATACTAGAATTCATTGGGTTGTTCCGTTTTGAAGGCATCTCTCATCGGTGAACAAACACACACACACACATCTGCTCTTTATTGCTCCAAATCACTTTTTATTGGTTCAAACTTGTGCTCTAGTTTTGTTTTAACCGGTGGTAGCTTAGTACTCCCTAAATCATGGGGTAGTCATGGGATGTGGTAAATCGTCCCTTAATTTTTGCACAAAGAGGAACCAGTAATGAGTTGGCACACGCTATTTGCCATGAAAAAAAGGACCATTTTATCATATTCAAACTCATCTTGGAAATATGTATTTATCATACATATAAATATTAAATATTACATTCATGCATGTTGTGTGTATATATATATATAGATATGTATATATACACACACATATATAGGTGTGTGTATATATACATATATATAAATATATACACACATATATATATATATATATTATATACACACCTATATATATATATACATATATATATATATATATATTCAATATTATATTCATATCATCTAAAATAGTCATCCCTTTGCAGATCCAGGACCTCCAGCAGGAATCCGAGCACCTCAACGAGGCCGCGCCCAGCTACTTGAGCTCCGGGCAGCAGGCGGCCGCGCGCGCGGAGTGGACCAAGAACCCCCAGGCCTTGCCGCCCATGGCCTTGCGCCTTGGATGGCGGACCAAGGGCGGATTTGATGGCGATGTGTCTATTGGATTCTATTGGGATATTGGGAATAACATGGGATTCAATAATCATACCCACAATCAATGAGATATAGTCATATAGTGGAATATATGGCTATTTTAAAGCAGATCAAAATGGGGATATTGTTGCAATATTATGGGAGAAATTGGTGTTTCGTGGGATGACTGAATGGGATTCTGAATTTGATTTAATCGGATGTGCTCATAACAAATAGGGATTTCAGGAGATATTGATGGGGATATAATGGGATATATACATATACATATATATATATATAACTTTTGGGTATTTAAACAACATCGGGTTATAAATACCAACCATACTTGGGATTTAATGGATAGTAATGGGAGTATAAACAAATACAACCAACCAACTTGATATAATATTTGGGTTTGACTGAAACGGGGACTGCCAAGAAAATGTCATGTTTGATTGGACACTGATGACCACCGGATGGAAGGGGGTATCCATGTTTCAGACAAACCCATATATGGCAAATTAATCTGATTAATCATTGAGAATATATGAGAATATGGGATATCGCCAATGAAATTAGCAGATGATTGGGAAAGTGGACATGGGTGTTCGTACTGTACCGTTTTTTGCAGCATTTGGAAGCATCTAAAGTAGGTGTAAACCATGTGAATGGAGGGAACAATACTGATCAACAATTGCATGAGTTCGAACCAATCAGTGAGGACTCACGGGCAATATCAACAAGCTTTGACGCTTGAATGGGCATTAAATCCAAACAATGGTCAGGGATGTATCGAGCAATGTTGCACTCAAAATCACTTGAACTTTTTTTGGTTGGGTTTTGGCATTTCCTTGCAGAGATTTTTGGTGACTTTTTGTTGGGTATGCGGCTCTTGGATTTTTTTGGGTGGTTTGTAGGTGCCCTAGTGACCTGTCACTGCCGAGGGACCCCAGCGTGGCATATGTCCCAGCCGCCGGGTGAGTGGTGCTGAGTTGCATGCGCCAAAAAGGATGCCGATCAGTTTTGTACATTTCTCTAGCCTCATCCCAAATGGTCTAGTTCTAGCAGGGAACCATGAGCAAACCATCAGTTTGGGAGTTCTGGATTTGCAGAACGACCGGTGACAGATGCCAGGGTATGTCTGAATGTTTTTATATAATATAGATATATACACGTTATTGTATTGAATTTGTACCAGTACCTGTCTACATTTGGGTGCCCTTGATTGCTCAAGAAGAACATCTGCATGGGCATAAGAGCCAACATGCATGGCAGGGCACTAGATCCCGCTTCTCATGGAAGGGCATGCCTATGAAAGCTTGGCACAAGGGACCATGGATCCCAAAGGGATAATTGGTACCATTTCTACAAGGGATCTCAACCAGAGATTGAAGAGTTGATCTCTGCTATTTTCATGCTTGTGGACTTTTTTTTTCCATTCAAAAACACCGTCGGAGATGCAGGTACCACTGGTGGGGGGCCTCCCAGCTGTGAAATCCCCATCGAATCTTCCGGACAGCCATGGTGTGCTGGTCCAAGCCACCGCCTGAGCCGCAAGTGGATGTGGAGGCGGGGACCCCAGCCATTCAATGGCCATTACTAGGATTATACAGGTGCTTGTACATGCCATCAAATGGCTGGTATTCAACATTCGAATTTACGGTAAAATAATTTAAATTTCAATAGTTGATGGCCAATAAGTTGTAAGATACGCAACTTGAATGGTAATTTTATGCAAATTTATCATCATTTTCGTCATTTTCCCATTATACAAAGTGGCCGTTATTGAGGATATCATGGGATAATGCGTATATCAATGGGCATGACTTGATATATATACATATCATATCTTATCATATTATATCTTAGTATATTATATTTTATTATATGTTATTATATATATATATATTTATATTCTGTTATATTATATTTTGTTATATTATTTGTATTAATATATATATTACATATTATTATATATATATATATATATACATTATTAATAATAATAAATTTTATTATCTTATATTTTATTGTATTATATTTCACTATATTATTTGTATTAATATACCTTATATATTATATTATATATATTATATATATATATATATATTATATGATTTATACATTATATATTATATATAAAATTATTTATATATTGTATATATATATATATTCTAAAATTTATATATTGAATTATTGTATACATTATATATACATATGATATATGTATATATATATATATATGTATATATTGCAGAAGGTGTCTTGGCCTTCTTATGATGATATTCAGCACAAGTTGATTGCCAGGTCAGCGGGGATGGGGTCAAACTTTCAAACCCTGAACTTCCAATGACATCAACTTCTCATGGGGTATACTGTGATAGTATACAGCATGAATGTATATATACCTCTGGTAATTTAACATAGCTATTGAAAATGGCCATTTATAGTGAGTTTTCCCATGAAAATGGTGATTTTCCATAGCTATGTTAGTTTACCAGAGGGTATATATATATATGTATACCTGGAGGTTTCCTAAAATAGGGGTACCCCCAGTTCTCATCCATTTTAGTAGGGTTTGCCCTTATAAACCATCCATTTTGGGTAACCCCATTTCAGGAACCCCTCATATATATATATATAATGATCGTAATTGGTGATATCACTAGCTCACAGTACTTGTGAATGACCACCCTTAGGGTTCCAATAATGGCAATGTCATCATCACCATCTGCTACCACAGGCCAAGTTGAAGGAACTTGAGGCAAGGGAACGCTGCTGGATCTGGTGATGTTTAATAGTTTATTTTGAAAGCATGCACGTTGATAAACCAACATCTTGGAAGTTTAGGTTCAAAGATGGGGATTGAACAGTTCACCAACAAACATTGGGATTGTATGATACCCAGATAACTGACTACATGACTGAATTGATGTCGACCCCTTCTGAAACCAGTTGATTTCAGTGGTTGTACATGTTGTCTCGCCCAAGAGAGCAGTAGCAATTTCCGCTTGCCGCTCGAGCCGAGATGTTTAGTATCAGGTAAAAATCGGCAGAATTCATGGGTGTGAAATATCATGACATGCATTTGTTTCAGCATCTAAAAGCAGCTGAACAAACCCAAATACCTTGAAAGGTCAGAGATGTTTCAATGGTTGATTTGTCAATGTAACAACAATAGCCTCCTTTGTTATTTTTGTTGTGTTATACCTATGACAGATTTATATAGATTTATATTGTAATTAAACACATTCCATATAGTATACCCCCTGCACCTTCCATACTGTTGCATTATTCCATTCCCCTGAAGTATATTGGTTCAAATCTTATGGGTCCAGCAGGTCATTTCCTATATTTTCATTGGCCTTCAAATGAGGGCTCATCCGGATTTTTCCTTACAAGTCGACTAAGCCCGCATGTTTCATGGTGAAAAAAACCAATGAAAAAAGCACTCCCACTCTGGTGAAATAATCCATACTGCTATCTTCCATGAAATCCAGGTTTTTGATGGCTTTTGTTGCAGTAAAGATCTCGATCTCGATCTCCCCAGTCTCCCCAGTTGGCTGAAATCCACATCGCCTCCATGGTGAACAGAGGATCGGCTGAATGCCAAGATCATGGAGCTTTCGGGCTCCGTGATCAACGACTTCACGCTGGAACTCACTCAGCTCAAGGCGTAACGACGGATTCGATGGGTTGGATGGCTTGGAAACCTTGGAAACCTTGGAAACCTTGGAAAGTCTTAATAGAACATTATAGACATATGGGAGTTTCCTAAAATGGGGGACCCCCCAAAATGGATGGTTTATGATGGAACATCCATCTATAAATGGCTGATTTGGTGAACCCCACATTTTAGGAAACCTCCATATATGGGGGAATATTGAGAATCAACTAGAAATTCAGGGACTTGATTAGTAGGAATGGTTGATATGGAAATTATATTTATATGCTTTTGATATATTGTCTAAAAATTACTGTATGTTTATGATTTGAGAAGTATGTTTTATACTCCATCATGGGGGAAAACATCGACATTCTCCAGGCAAAATAAATGGGGAAAGCCCCTAAACCCAATGGTTCATCATCATTTTCCCCAAAAAACACTGATTTGAACATTGAATCTCATAGATTTTCATACATTTTCATACATTTTCATACATTTTCATACATTTTCATACATTTTCATACATTTTCATACATTTTCATACATTTTCCCTATTCATCATAATTTTCCCTATGTCTTATCATCATTTTCCCTAGCGGTTCATGTTCAGACACCGCCAGGAACGGATGGATGAGGTGCAGGAAAAGAGAACGCATTCAGAGAAGGTCCCGGTACTCGTTGGTTCGCTGATGGGGGATAGCCCAACATTGGCATGGAGGGAACCAATGGTTTCAAAGCATTTGGATGTTGGGAGTGTAACATTTCCAAATTGGTGGCTCCCCCAATGATCGGTCGCTTGAAACAAACTTATTCAACTTGAGATATGCACCATAAATCTTAGTTGTTGTAGTTATAAAGGTTATCAACTATTTTACCAGAAAATTTTGGGGGTCCAATACGGCACCGGCTGGTCACTGGCACCGGCGATCGCTGCAATCGCTTTACAGGTCTTCTCCGACACGGTGGAGCGGCATGCGCAGCAAATCCATGACCTGCGCAAGGTGCGTTCCATCCTGCGAAGCTGGAGGCTATCCATGGCTATCCCCAATTTGGGATCTAAATTGACCCACAACTGCTTGGTGAATCGGATGGTTTTTGGCAATTTTTTCATTATAAAAAAAGGCATGTCAATTTGTTCAATAGATGTTGATTCTTGTTGACATTTTTTGTTGCTTCTTGTTGCTGAGCTATGCCAATCTTTATTGCCTAACTTCCCGTTTGTTATTCGTTTTAGGTGGCAAAAATCTGCCAAAAAGATTCAATTGTCCGTTTTTGTATTGCTTTACTCCCCATTGTTTGCTGATTTGCCGCTTAAGGCTTAAGTAATGAGTAAATCCCAATTTGTCATGGCTAAATCACTAAATCCACACATTTTTTGGTTAAATCAGTTAAATCACAATTTTAGTTGGTTGAAGATGCTTACAGTAAGCCACAATTTTTGATGGCATTTTTTCCGGTGGCAAAAATCTTTCGATCTCTGGCAGAGCGAGCTTGCGGCCAGGAGATTACCGTGCGTGTGGACCAGCACGGCAATGATATCCAGGAACTGCGTGAGAGTGGCGTGGTTGAGGCCAGCGATGTGGACATTTTGGTGGAAGGTATTGGTTCTATGAAAACTGGGATCTGGCTGGTGGTTTCAAACATTTTTTTTTCCATAATATATTAAATAATATATAGGGATAATCCTTCCCATTGACTCATTGACTAATATTTTTCAAGATGGTTAAAACCACCAACCAGGGATTGTTGCTGGCAAATCGGCACTTATTACTGATTTACGGAGCCTCACTGCAGCAAGCAGGCAATGGGAGCATTGGCGATACCACCAGCAATTCTTCTTGGCAGATGAAATGCCCTTAGTCCCTAATATATACCAGTATCAATATGACTAACTATATTTATATATTATTTATAGGAGGATCATGATTCCAAAGATGGTTTCGGTTTCTTTAAGATTTGATATGGAATTTGCCCAGATCCATGGATGAGCTCATATGAGCTCAGTCTTTTTGTTTGCCAAAAGCGGAAAGGGCCGAGGACGAAGAAAAAATGGAGAGAGACTAGTGGAACTACAAAACTCACCATGGCCAGCTTTTTTTTCATGTTTTTGGATGTTTTTCAGCATCCTTTTTCCACCATACCCACATTGCACCGTCCTCGTTTCCCACTGGTGGTAGGGCCAAGGACAAGTGTATTCCCGTAAATGCTGGACCACAACCACTTTACAGAACTTTACAGTATCCAGTGAGACAGAAGTTTATTGCCAAGAACAGAAGATGCATTGCCACAAAATGACTAAGAATGTGCTGGATTCGCTATCAAGCTACACTTTGGATGCACATCATATGAGATCTCTGCCGCCAAATATCGACTATCGACTGAAAACCCCCTGGCAATGCCTATGGATCTGAAATCACCAAATTTAGCAACAATGATTTCCTGATTCTTGAATACTGTATATACATCATTCATCATCATTATACATCTACGTTTGAATGCATGCTTCATGGCTAAAAGTCACGGTGAATGCTGCGCCATGTCCAGACCCTACGGCAAGAGCTCTTGGAGCAGATGTCGGTGCACCGCGAAGAGCTTGTGAAGAAGGCACCTAAAGGGTTGATGAAACAATGGTACCCTCTTGATCCCTCTTGGCTAACATAGTTGTGGAAAACCCACCATTTGTAGATCATTTCCCTATGGAAACCATGAGTTTTCCACATCTATGTTAGTTTACCTCAGGGTTCCCCGGGGTAATTTGGGGTAAAACTTGGTTTTAGTCCCGCAAATCGCTCAAACCAGCCAAAACCATGGTGAAAAAAATGTGAAAAACACTTCTCTTTAAACCACGGATGAGCAAGCAGTCATACCGCCATACCATTGTTTTTCAAATACCAGTTGGGGTGGAGAACATTTTAGTGAACCAGTTGTGGGTAAATTAAGTCACGAAGAAACACATCATGAGTTGGCAAACATCATCGGTTGTTTTTTAATCAGGGCCATGAGGCAGGGGGTAATGCCCCCATTTCTGGACACACATCTGGCCCTATCAACTTACTGTATATGATCATATCATATCATATCGGTGGATATATCCCCATGATGCATGTGTATATATATACACATATATATATATATATAGATGTGATCACATATATACTCTCATGTAAATATGACCACATACATACATACATACATGCATGCATGCATGCATGCATACATACATATCCCCATCTCCCCCCTGAAGCACGGGTGGGGATCAGCCGCTGTACCCAGGTGGAGGAGAAGCACCTGACACACAGCGAGCAGCTGATGCAGCTGCAGAAGGTCACGGAGACGACCTCGCAGCACTTCGTGGAGGATTTGTGGTCATGGTGGTAATACATGGTAATACCATATATGATATATATATACAGATATTTATAGATATTGATTTATTTAATATATATTGTATTATATTATATTATATTGTATTGTATTGTATTGTATTGTATCATATTATATTATATTATATTGTATTATATTATAAATATTATATATATACATATTATATATATATGCATTATATATATAATATATATTATGTATTATATATATATATTATATGTAATATATATATATATTATATGTATATATATATATATACACATACATATAATAGCATGGAGGTAATGCCATCTGCGGTAATTTACTAATACCATGATTTCTTGGGGATTTTCACATGGAAACAACAAACAGCAGGGGATTGTGAAGCAAAACTCGGGGCATTATTCGGGGATTCGATGGGCCGCGGCTTCGATGGGCGCAGGAATTGAAGAGCTGCCACAACGTCATCGAGACCCATCGGACTGAAATCCATCAGGAGATCCAGGCACTCCATCGGATGGCTTCGTTGCTGTAGAAAACCAGTTTTGGTGCTACGCGCCAAAGAGAGATATCATGGGGTTGACATTATTTACACGATCCATACCCAGGTGGAAATCACAGGACACCCAGGGGGATGATGGGGAAAAACCACTCCATTTTAGAATCTGAAGATCTTTGGGGATATCCCCAATCAATTAATAGTCATTTTATTTAATGATTTATAATGCCAAGGCTGGGAACGGGGAACCTGATTTTCTACAACCAGTGGACCAACGGGTCTATGTGGGGCCTCAATGGGAAAGACGGTCTCTCTCCATGGTATTCCTGAGCCCACCGCAGGTGGCGAAGGAATCGACCAGTGGCCCTCTGAACACTCAGTGCGACCAGCTCCAGGTGGGAACCAGCTGTCCGATGATGGCTGATTTGCTAAAGAAATCTAAAGAATCAAAAACATGATATGTGGCTGTGTTATTGATGGTTCATAGATTATGATTACTTATGGCTGAGTTATATGATAGATCATATTATCGTTGATTATTTTGACGCGGAGCATCTATTTTAAAAGGATGGACCAATATGAATTCATCGTTCAAAATTGGTGATTTCACTTGGATCAAAACGATCAAACCATCTGCTGGTAGTGAAATTGGGCGAACCTTTGAACCCCCCAGTTGTTTCCCCAGTGCGATATCCCATGGTCACCATGGTGGTGCGATCAGGGGGGCTTGGAAGATGTGTCTTCCAAGTTGGTGCAGTCGAAGGCAGATCTCGAGAGGTGCGGGTCTGAATGATTGAAGTTTCCACAGAACCACTAGTTGCGCACATATTGTGCATTATGTATATACATATATATATATATATGTTGTATACATATACTATAATTATTGTCATATATATTCTAATATATATATATAATATGCAGTATATATATGATATGTATATGTGTATATATATATTGTGAGATATTATGATATATTATGATATATTATGATATATTATGATATATTATGAGATATTATCAATATTATCAATATTATCAATATTATTATTATTGTCATTATTATTATTATATATACAATATATATATATATATATATGTAATATATATATATATATATATCATTTTCACATAGACAAACACATGTTAAGCATGTTATTGCCATAACCCACAGTTGCACTGTTACAACCACTCCTCTGCCCAGGTCAGTGCAGACTGTTGAGGAGCACATCCAAGTGGTGTAGCTTGGTGCGAAGCAGCGTGGCTGGACATTGGGATCTGAAACTGTTGTAAAAAAAAAACTTGGGGTAATCACATCAGCAAAATTACGATGTTTGAAGAATATGGATATTAAATAGTATTTTTGTTTGGAGCTTATGTTTCAAAAAATATGACTATGTTTGAAGACATAGGAATATTTTTGAACACCCCAAGGCTGTAGCAGCCAGGTATTGAATGAGTTTGATGCTTTTCCTCCTAAACGGCGATCATTCGACCATTCCTGCCCCTTCTCATCCATTGATCATGGAACCTATAATAGATGACTATGGATAAAAGTTAGAGCGCAACAGAATCTATAAAACAGTTCTATCATGTTCTATCTCATGATATCTCATGATCTTTTGCTTCGAAGTTTTGGTGCCCGAGTTCTTTTTAGGCGCACGGGCTTTGAGAACAGCATTGCGGACTGCCTGGAGAGGCTGAAGAGTTGCCATTTGGTAATGACAAACAGTGACCAAGAGTTTGCTATTGAAAATAACCATGTTTAATAGGTAAAACATGGTTTGTATCATCTCGAAATGGGCCATTTTCCATAGCTATGTTGAACTATGTTAAAATATTAGAGGGTAGATGATTTCAACAACCACATTTTGATGTCTTCGCGGATAACGGCACCAAAAGAATCCCACGTCTTGGGATGGAAAAGCGATGAAGTTTTTTGTCAGCAGAGGGGACCCGCAGATGGGCTGGTCATTCTTGGTATTGATTATATATAATTTACATATAATATATAATAGCCCATCTGGTTGGTGGTTTGGAACATGGCTCTTATTTTTCCATATATTGGGAAGTTCATAATCCCAACTGACGAACTCATATTTTTCAAAGGGGTTGAAACCACCAACCAGTATTTGTTTGAAGAGGTACAATGATTCAACTCATGGCATATCCACATCCTCAAGTTGGCGGTCAACCTTACAATAGTCGAACGAACTGCAGGCAAATCCGCAACCTTAAAAAACCTCAATCAAGTGTAAATCAACATGGAAATGCCAAGTTTTAACCATTTACATCCATTTACAAGTGACATAAGTTACGTAGGTTACAATTTTCATCCGATCTGCTGGGTAATCCTTGGAAATCCATCAAAAGACCCAATGGCCGCCGGCCTCGTTTCTAGGCTGGTGAAAGAAGAACAGGCGACCCATGAACGCGTCCAGGTCGAAAGTGCGGTCTGGCAGGATCTCTAGGAACCATTAGGGTGACTTGGACCAAATCCCGAATAACTGTAACAGTAAATATATAATGTTTATATTTTGATCTAACATATATTATATACGAAAATAACTGTAACAACCATTCTAATTATTACATAATGACATGTTATCTGGACCAAGAAACATGTCGGAAAAAGGCTAGTCCCACCAGGTGTCAACCATGGTGTTTTTTGAATGATTGGACCAACAGTAGGCTTTTGTCAGCAATTCACACAGAGCTTAGAGACTTAGAGATTCAACCAGAATGAAGTGCTGCAGTTTCATGGCTGTAGAAGGGTTGCTTCTACCCTGATATTTGACTGATATTGTACTGGCAATTGGTCATGTAGTGCAATCATGGTTATGAGCAGAAGCATCAAGAAGATGACTCCAAGCAGTTCAGGCACATCACAGGATTCCAAATTTATACCATCCAAATATACACATTCTATACTTGGTATTTGGCTTTGTCTTGGGACCCCTTGCAACCATTTAGGTTTGTCCAAGAATGGAGTCCACAAAAAAGCACCGGTATGGTTCCCATTAAACGGATTTTTTAGGCTATTTCCCTATATTTGACAAATCGAATATCAAATTGTTGGTGAATGAATCTCATCATATCCCATGCAAATGGCTGGTTTTATAGCCTCGCGTGGGCAGACCAATACAGTAAACAACTTTTTTTTTGTTATATAGTCAATCCTCATCTTAAGTTCCCGTTTCTAAATCCCAATATTTGTGTCGTTTAAACCCACAGGTGGATTCAAAACCGTGAGCAGTTTTCCGCTGCATTTGTCAGGAGTTGCGGGAGGCTATCCATGAGAACTTGCAGCGTGGGGGACCAAGGAGTTCAAGTTCTAACTTAACGGTACACAGTACACATGGGTTGGGATATTCCATCCTGGAATCCTCTCAAACATAGACCCTGAGAATACCATCCGGTAATCAAACTTGGCAATGGAAAATTAAGCCCTCCATTTAAAGTATACGCGATTTCCCATTGCCATGTTTGATTACCAGGGGGTAGCCCATTTTTAGGGGAAGAATAGCCGACAAAATTATTATAATATCAATTCAGTTTTGCTTCGCCTTAGCCTTGCTGAGGGGTGTGCAAAACCTTCATTACTGATAGGGGACGACCCTATACCGATACCCCTGTTTGGCATGAGTCGCCTCAAAGTCTGAGAATGCAGAAATCCTCACCACCGATAGGAGATTTGCGCATGGCATATCAGAATATCAGCAACAGTTACACGGTTTGTTTTCTTGGCAAACCGACCTTTTGCTTGGGTAGTTTAATAGTTTTATGTTTGGCGATAAATGGGTATATTTGAACATTGGAGGCTATGATTGGCCATCTGATCCAGAACTTGGAAGGTGTCTGTGCGAGGAAGACAGACAGGGATGGATATACATTTCACCGGCGAACTTGGGCATGTCATACATGTATATACAGTATGCACATACTTAAAACATCAAATCAAATTTCATTACATTAAATCCAATTACATTCTACATCACATTGCATGATTTTGGCCCATACCACACCCATTTTATCAAACCATTTAGGGAGCTGAAGAAAAATGCGCTTTGAGCCCTGAGCTGCCCTGTTTGCTTCTCCAGGCATTGAGATCAACACGTCCTTGGCGGAAAATGCTCGGGCCTCAGCCGAGAGCTTCGGACTGAAGCCCGCAGTATGCACGGCTTCTCCAGGTCTACTGCCGAAGCGTCCAATGGAACTGTCGCGGCTTCCAGTATCGTTTGGCGCAGATTCTGCAGCAGGAGCGTGAGGTGAGCGAGCGGTGGCAAGCGGATTTAGGTGAAGATTGTCAGCGGATTACCTATAGATGGGCTGACTAAGATGTTCGGATTTTTGTCTCCATATGTTTTAACTACATATTCAATGAGTATTAAATCATGTTATATTGTATAACATCATTTAATAATATGTTTTAATGAGTATCAATTATTAAGATCAATCAGTATCAGTTTTCCAAAATGATACAATGGAGATATTTACAATGCACTTTAAGCAGCAGTGATATGGGACATTGACATCTCACATGCGGCCACACTGCGGAGGCGAAGGTGGACTACCCCGGCGTTCGATCTCCTGAGTTCTCCTTGTGTTCCCTGCCCGCCATGCAGTGGGAAAGCTCAGTTGGGGGGTCGGGGCCTGGCGATGTAAGGTGAAACCTCCCACCAAAACTTGCTGGACTCTAGGTTGGTGGATGATGATGATGGTGATGATGATGATGATGAGGAGGAGGAGGAGGATGAGGATGAGGATGAGGATGATGATGATGATGATGATGATGATGACGATGATGACGATGACGATGACGATGATGATGATGATGATGAGGAGGATGAGGATGTGGATGAGGATGAGGATGAGGATGAGAATGATGGTGGTTGCGGTTGCGGGTGTGGATGTTGATGCTGGTGCTGGCGCTGGCCGTGATGTTGATGGTTGATGGTTCTGGTTGTGGTTGTAGGATGATATTTTACTGTCAGACATATTGTAGTCATTTTCAGGTTTCCGGCCATGAGATTTCTGGTAACATTCAAAACTTTGGGTTTCCAAGACACCAACTACAGTAGTGAGCCATTGGATTATGTCAAGATCTATACTCTATACTCTATACAGTGAAACATTGAATAGGTTATATGCGCACGTGAAACAACATAAGTGAGTAGCGAGTAATTATATATCTCACAATATGCATACATGCTGTATGTCTTTGAACGCCCGCACCAAGAAGTACATGCCATATGTGATGGTTACATTCCTTGTTATTGTCATTTGGCACGATGTATATGTAGTATCAAATAGGAATTGTCATCTGATGATTATAATGTTTATGAACCAAAATGATTGCCATGGAAATTCACCAACCAACAGTTCTAATTCAACCCGCACTTCCATAGTCAAAAGGTGTACTCAACAATGAATCCCAATCGGCGATGGGTTTTCATTATACATATCCATCATATCTTGTAGAACCCCCGTTTGGCTTAAGACTGCTTTTACCGTTTTGGTGCAGGAGGGGGGGGGTATTGGTGCACGGCTGGTGCGCGGAAAAGGAAAATAGGGGCAAGGGTGGGTCTGGGAAGGGA
>Ga0126342_10004816_pt1 | contig 23232 bp, 13 predicted proteins | sample Cyp1metagenome_FD_92528 | JGI IMG/M metagenome (GOLD analysis project Ga0126342, IMG submission 92528) | Coral microbial communities from Lord Howe Island, Old Settlement Bay, Australia - Cyphastrea 1 metagenome | ecosystem: Host-associated > Invertebrates > Cnidaria > Coral ...
CAATATACCTCCAAATGGCTCTTTAAATAGACTAAGTGATGATCAACCATGGCAATCGTGGGGTGCCCTCTTTTCGGATCCAGATATCTCCGTTCAGCTATGAATGTCCAGTTTCATGCCCGTTCACGGTTCATGAACCACCCGAGCTGGAGTCACATCACAACGACAATCAGAGTTATAACGTCTGACACAACTACCTTTCGTGTCACTGACATCTATGGCCAATTCTCAAGGTCCTTTCAATCAAATTCTCGACTGACTAAAGGAGCTCCCAAATATATCCAAATATGGCCATATGATGCCGTATGGCTGCGTGTTGAGGAACAAGCCACTGAGCCTCACTGGACTTTCCAATACTTTCTGTCAATCTTAATATGGTTGGCATGGCTGTGGCATGCTTTCCCAGCCTGCCATGCTGACATCGGAGGGTATCATCATGGTTATATACCCACTATATCAATCGTTCTATCCATACATCATATATCACCCCTTTTCTAGCTAAATCCGCATTGTTAATGCTTATATCCCCAATATATTCTCGCTCTATCCACATGTTTCCCAGTGAAATCACCATTTTTGCTGGTAAATCATCCCATTCCCAATAGTTAAAACAGATTATCCCATTAGATACCAATAAGGGTCTCAAAAAAAATCTACTAAATCTCATTGAACCCAATCAAAGTCCAAAAGAAAACCCTACTAACTCCCTGTAAATCCACCCAAAATCCAAGCAAAACCCTGAATCCAATAAAATTCCAAAGAAAAACGATACGAAATCGCAGTAAATCCACCTTGTTTCCCAATCAAAAACCTTAAAGCCATGAGCGCTCCACTGCCTACAAGCGAGGCGCTCGCTATGACACACAATAGCCAGATTGCTAATGACATTATGAAAGATCTTGGATGAGACCTGGCTTTGAGAGAATCCTCATATTGCGTGATCTTGCACTTGTTTCTGTTCGACAGGCGAAAGGAATACCCAAGGTATTTGGACACCTTGAACTCATGTGGAAGAAGTGGAAGACATAGCCTCGAGGTCTCATCCCCTGTAGGCCTTGAACTTTGTATAGACACAGACCTGAGGGACGTGCACTGTCTTTACAACAAGTTGCGAACCATTGCAAACTCATTGGCGTATAGATTATAGATTGACAAAGATGTGATGGCTTCAGTTTGCCAAATTTTGCAATGTTGAGGAGGGCAGCAGGTTCAATGATTTTTTGTCAGTAGCTGTTTGAAGAGCAAAAACAAGTACCCTCTGGTTATGACTAACAGTTCGCCATGGAAAATCACCATTTTTAAGTTCGGTAAACCAGATAAACCATCTATTTCTATGGGCTAAACGTTGGGAATGGATGGGAATAGGGGTTGCTGGGATGATTATTGATAGTTACTGTGGATCATGCCCGAAAATTCCCTGCTAAGCACCAGTAAGCAAGGGGATGAAGTCAATATAATATCTACACTATGATCTTGCCGCAGATGCCGGGAATAGTCAGTGACATGCAATACTCATGTCATTGCCCTACCCCAAAAACAGTGATGCGGGGAAATATAGCAACCTGGTGGAGCATATGGGTGTTGGACCCCCGAAGGTTCAGTGACGACCACGGGAGGTACCATCCTTCAACCGCCTGTCCGCGAAGTACAAATCGCAACTTGGACAAGATGGTGATGTTGCGATGGTGCTGGGTGTTCCCTACGACAGCAACCCAACAGTTGAGGGCTTCATCCAATCTTTCATGGGGTGATCTTCACCAAAATGGTTTGTTGCACTGGCTTACACCCCATAAATTTAGCCCGGTACAGCAAAATCGCCATGATCAAGAGGACAAATCACCTTCAAAGCCCCCAAGACCATAGGTTTCCATGTTGGTTGGACCAAATACCCGATGTTGCCGCCATTCCAGAGGTGGAAAAAAATTGGCAGCTTTCACCACATTTTGGGGATAGAAAAAGCCCATAATTTCTGCTCAATATTTTTCCCAACAAGACCTCTGAGATCACTCCTTTGGAGTCCCGAAGTGACCAAGTTTCCCATGACGATCCTTGTGGAGCCGGAGCCAACATTGGAAAGGCCAAAATTTGGAAAGAGTGCAGGAGCGGGCGAGATCCCTATCCCAACGGCTTTCTCCCCAAGACCAAACTGCTTGAAGCGAGTGGCAAGGCCATCATCGAGGCGCTGGTGCAAGCATGTGTGCGCACATATATTTAATACACCCACCATGTACGTACAATTTACGTACACACATACATGCAGAAATACACATACACTCATATACACACACATACACACATACACACATACTCGCATACTCGCATACACACGTACATACATACGTACGTACGTACATGCATGCATACAGCATACATGCATACCTCCAGCTGAGAAGGTGCCTCATAGTCATAATTTGTTGGTTTATAACCCCCAGTCAACTAGTTCAATATGTTTTCTCATGTTCCGCATTTGGGACGGGGAAACACACTGAGGAATTTAAAACTGAATTTTGGGCACCAGTGTTGATAGTTAAGTCAAGTCCCTATTGTTGATGGGCTTTAGCATATATATATATATAATATACATTTTTATTATATACTTATATCGTATATATACACACATATATGATTATATATATATTTATTATATGTATATATATATCACCTTTGCAATCCCCGTCAAAATCCAGATTTTGTGAAGAACAAATGGGGCACTCAGGTTGATCATCGATTCTCTCTGCGTGGACTTCCAATTCAGCCAGTTTCTACAGGCGTGGTTACAGCGCGTTGAGCATCAGTGGCTAGCGCCCTGGAGGGTCCCAAACATGGTTGGGTTAACCATCAAAAATGGGGACTTCAGCATGAAAAATGAGGAGCTATATACCAGTAGGCATGCAAAGATGATTTGCCAATGATTGGGGTTCCATAGCTATGCATAGCTATGGTTTGGAACATTTGTTTTGGTCATTTTGGGATTGAACATATTGATCCAAATCTCTGGGGGTCCGGAAGAAGTGGGATTTTTTCATCACCCAAGCACCATCAAATCGGGTCAAGCGCCAATATGGTTGGCAAATTCAGGTGTTCTTCCAAATGCTTTGTATATTGACTGTTGAAAACGGATGGTAGTTGCAAGTATCACTAACCCCATCTAACCCCCAACAGTTCGGTGCAGTGCTGAAATTGCTGGGGGACAATTGTTGTTTCCAAGTTACCAGTCTGCCATGTGTGGATTATTTGTAATGCCATCCCCTAATATTATACACCCCCATTGTATGGTACCAAATCTGTGTAAAAGCCTTATTAAACCATGGTTTCTGGGGGGTGTCAAATATGGGGGATGGGATTTTTGTAAGCACAGCATTGCCGCTTCACATGGGAATAGCCACCGCAGTACGAGTTAGGATCACATAGCTATCACGAAATATGGCTACGGAATCACGGTTAATATCTCCGTACCCACCTGGATTTGCTCAAGGGCATTGTTTATGTCCCCGTTGAAGTTGCCCTTTGGCAATTTAGCATAGCTATTGAAAATGGCCATAGAAATAGTGGATTTACCCATTAAAAATGGTGATTCTCCATAGTTATGTTAGTTTACCAGAGGGTACTCCCCTATTTGGGCTACTGGGAAGTGTGAAAACTTGTTTGGGCTATCGTAAGCAAAACCAAGACCAAGCAACTTGTTCTTTCCATCCATAAATAAATATATATATATATATAAACAACAATACATATACCCTCTGGTTATTTAACATCGCCATGGAAAATTGCCCATTTATAGCTGGTTTACCTATTAGAAATGGCTGGATTTTCCATGGCTATGTTAGATAACCAGATGGTATATATATAATATACAGAAATGAGTATTTTGTGTATGTATATATATATATATACACATCATATTTAGCATTTTTTGTTCCCCCAAGCTTGACCCCAAGTCCCCAAGCGCCAGTTTTTCAAGAACCGCAGGCGGAGATCGTGCCTTCCAATTTGGTGGTCGTTGGAAGCTGAGGGCCATTTTTCAGGGGGTTCTCAACCATCCTTAGTGTTGCTTACTGCTTCATGTACTGGGATAGAAAATAGTATGTTATAATATGTTTTAATATAATATGATATAATATAATGTTATATAGTAATAGAATATAATGTGCTAATATAACGTAATAATGTCGATAATGATATAAAACCAGATAAACCATCAAAAAATAATATGAAGTAAAATAAGATATTTTCTATGATCTAGTATTTTACCAACTAATTCATGATTAATCTCTTGTGTTTTTTTTAACTTTGGTTTCCATGTCTACTTTCATGGCTAGTTTTCCATGGCGTCCAAATGTGAAACGACCCAAAAAGAAGTGTCACAGTTTGGATCATGACAGTTGGGATTGGATGACCTTTACATTGCCCTCTGGTTATGACTAACATAGCCATGGAAAAATAGATGGCCCATAGAAATAGATGATTTTCCCAGCTAGAACCCCCCCATTTAGTTCAGGGATTTTCCATGGCTCTGTTAAATAACCAGAGGGTAATGTTTGAGATTTATGATGGAGCACTAAGGCACTTTAAATGGTGCTTTAGATGCCAAGATTGAGACTCCAAGTGACAGCGGTTTTCGATTCCTGGTTGTTGTTTCTGATCCCCATCATTGGTGGTTGTGCAATTGGGGCGACCCCTACGCTAGCCCCGATCCATAGCCCTGATCCATGCATCTCTAAGGGATATGATCCATATGTTCCATACCCCAAAATGACAAGTTGTCATTGTACCAGGACTCCTTAGTATACCTTTCAGACAATCTGAATCAAACCACATATGTGTATATATATATAATGCATATATATTTTTCTCTATATATATATATATAATTCTTTATAATTATATATATGTAGATATACCCGCAACTCACTTGTTCCATACGTCCGGATCATCGTGGAGCGATCCATACACTCACACGTTGAGCCATACCCAAAATCCTTTTTGACGCACCTTTTTGACAACCGTCACAAGCAGTCAGCCAGTGGCAGACTTCTTGCTGCACTGAAAAGCCTTACGGCACAGTTTAGTTAGGCCAATAGCGATGGAGGCCAACCGCGCCTACCTTTTCGACAACTGGCGTTTCGGTCAGGACGACCGGTAATTGTTGGAGCTGGGTAACCTTGGTGATTTGTCGGTGGCCAAGTTTCGACTGCAACCAAGAATGGACAAGAGCGTCTGCATCCGGCGCAATACGCATCCTAACACCCATAGCCCAACAGGTAAATTTACTATTGCTTGGTCTATTGTGCTCCGCCTTGTAGTCAGGAAGAACCAAACGTATCAACTGCAGCAAATAGGCCGCCCAAGATCGACATGTTTGATACATATCGTATTCCTGGAGCTTGGTGTAGATCTGCCACGTGTTATGGCTCGAGGTTGACTGAATCCCCCATTCACCAGTCTGCAGTTGAAAAAGGAAAAGAAGTTCATACCATGAAATCCATTTCAATGATGCCTCTGGCTTATGAATGGCCTGTAGCCAGGCTAGCACCTTATGAAATCCGGGAAATCTGAGCTTCACTGGGGCATGATCTTCGGCTGCTTTTGCAATCTGATACCAGTTAACCTCCGGTACATGGTCTGATGGGCGGACCGGAGCGGCTTGAGGCTTGTCATTGGTTGACACCGAAGCCTTAGCGACTCGTACCATATGGGCATGGACATGCATAACTGCTTCTAGCATGCGTTGCTGGCTCTGAGATGCATCCTTTTGTAACTTGAGCACCTCTGCCGGTAAAGCGCTCAATGCATATTCTGCCAAGCGATCTGCTGTGTCATTGGCACTACAAGCCCATTGTATCCACGCTGGTTCATCTTGGTATGCTTGGTGTGAACGAATGTGGTACAAAGTGCATTGATCCGGAGGGAGAATATACTGCTGCACTATCAACCACAAATCATGGTCTGTCATAGCAATTGTCACCTCCAGCTCTCCACGCTGAATGGCTTGGGCCCTGCGTACAATGAACTCGCAGTCACTCCAAATTGCACAGGTGAAGTGAAGCAACATTTTTTGTTGATAGCAATAGATCACTGAGGACACAAAGGCACAAAGCTCTGCTCGGGCAACCGTCTGATATGGTCCAGGAACTCCGCCCCATGACAAAGGAGTATGTGGCTGCAAAGGATGTGCACCCGCCAACACAACAGCCCATGCAACCAGCCGTGAAAGAGGCATCTTTGGATCAACTCCTGAACCGTCACAGAACAAATCTATGTGCTGTCTCGTTTGGCCTAGGTTAACATAGGCCCCAAGGGTGCAAGGAAGCTTTGCTAACGCTGCACGGTATTGGGTAATTTCCTCAGGCTCCGTGGCCCATCCATGTTCAGCAAGACAAGGCGAAGAGTGCAAAATGTATTCCTGCACCTCTACTGGAATCAAGTCTCTACTGCATTGGGTAGCCTGACATTCCCAGTGACGGTGGAACACTGAATCTGGGCCTGAACAAAACTTACACTTCGTGTCTTCCACAACACCCGAATGAATCAATGTATCGTTCGTGTAAAACGTTCCATTCTGGGCAACACGAATGAAACCTAATTCATCAGTGGCATATTGCTTGGATGGTTTTGAGAGAAGGACGCTAACCCTGCCAAGGCCCGCAAAACCTTTTCTGGATTCCCACTGCCTGCCCACAGATTGTTGCCATGCCCTGGTGAGTCGCTGGCGCAAGTCTTGAATTGGAGAGTCCAGGATGTGTATGGCTGCCCCCTCATCATCCCGAAAAATCCCATCTGCAACATAAGTCCACAGAATGTTATTAAGTCTGGTGAGCAACACACCACCTGGTCCTGGCTTCCTTTTCCTGGATGGTATGGTGGCTGCGGGCGCCAAGGTCAGGTCCAACAACTCAACAGGGATATTGCGGCGAAACTGCAGGACTGTGGTTATGAGTGCATAAAATTCAGGGTCTGCCGTAGGATTAGTCATGAGAGAAAGTTGGATCTGTGGATTGGCACCAGCTTTGGTACACCCTAGGGCATTGAAGGCTCCTGCCCGCGCATCAACGAAGATGGCATTACCTATGTGGACAGTGGAAATTGCATACATAGCCCTAGGCCAGGCAACTGTGCGGAGTATCTTAACCTTTTGGTCATAGGAAGCTTGGCTGCGGGCAAGCTGATGCCACAGGTCTGGCAGGGCTTTGAATTTAGAGGTTACTGTATAGTTGGTTCGCCTGGCGTCAAACTGCATGTGGGCCCCCAAATCCCGTGCTGCTGTAACCAGGGTATCTTGAAGATCTCGAATTTGCTGCCTTCCTTGAGCTGAGCAAGCCCATCTATAGGTCTTCTTCTGATCCAACTGAATGTCTAAGAGGGAGCAAAACCCTGCCAAGGAATGCAACGCATCTGTGGTCTGCTGGACTGTGGAAGACAACAACTCATAGTTATCAACGTAGGTTGTAAATGTAACCTCCGGATGCTTGCATTGCAGAAAAGCATGAATAAGGGTATTAATAAGCACCATTGCCACAACCGACATTCCACATCCTTCCACAAATCCAGTGGTGGAGCCCACCTGAGCTGAGGGGGAGTTTTTAACCACGAAATGTCTTTTCAGTTGGGTGGCAGCTGACGCCCACGCCCGGATAATGTCTGGGTGGACCCCCATGCATCTCGCAACTTGAAAGGTAACCTCACGTGGTAAGTGGTTAAATGCCTTGACGATATCTGATGTGGCTCCCGTCAAAGGCTGGGATGCCTGGAGAGCCAATTCGATACGGTGCTGCATCGTCCACCATAAGGTGGACGCCTGTCTTCCCGGGATATTCCCAAGTAGTGTGGGTGGCACATGCTGGCGCAAATGCAGTAGGACTTCTCGCGATCTGATTGTAGTGTATATTCGATATGCCAGCGGCATCACTGTGATTGGTCTATACTCATTCACGGTCTGTGCCTGGGGTACTTTCTCAAGCGAGAAGACCGCTCCTTGAAGCAACTGGCGGGGCCACTGTCCAGTTTTCTCCGCATGAGTAAAGATTTGGAGTAGTTGGAGATGTAATTCATCAGGGAACGACAAAAGATCTCTCCTTGCCACTGCATCCAGCCCTGTAGCGGATCGATGCTTTTTTGCTTGAATTGCTTGTTTCCATCTGGAAAGAGTAATGGGGATTAATGGCATAACTGGGCAATGCAGCAGGGTTTGAGTGAGGGCTAGTACCTCATCCCAGTGGGCAGGATCTAAATGTCTATGACGGTCCCATCGCTTAACCCATTCCCTGATGAATGATTCGTGGATTTCATTGGGATTTCCTTGTAGCTTGATATCAGCAAGGGTATCACCTATGGTTAAGGTGTGGGGGCTAGTGAACCACACCTGACCTTCCTCGATATGTATCACATGCATTGGGCCTGAACAGGATTCAAGGACGGCTGCATGTTGGATGGCATCCGAGTTATCGACCACAACTGAACCTTCATCGACAACCTCAACTACATGTGCGACTGACTTAGCCACTAACATACTGACTGGCACAGGCATTGGTTTGCGGACGTCTTTGAATACTCTGTTGACATCTGAGGCACGATTGGCCTTGGCAATGGCGATGCGCTTGGCGATAATGCGTGATTCAAATGCACCAAGGTATTGGCTGAAGACTTGTGAAATATGTTGCGCGACTTCAAGAGAGGGTGGTACCATTGGGAGCCATGGCAGCAAACTTGGATCATCAACGGTTTGTCTTTGCCACCAGAGGGAGAAGCCTCCCGGAAAACCAGAAGCCGTGACTATCGCGCGCCAAATGGCAGCTCTTTGCTCAATGGCACTGGCTGCTTCACTGTTTTTCCGCAGGTGCTTGACATAGTGCTGAAGCCGTCTGCATTGCGTAGTCCACCTGCAATGAGTCAAAGTCCATGTGTTGACCGTTGGCTGGTGGTCCCCTTGCCTTCCTGATTTGATGGCAACAATCTGAGGTTTACAAAAGGTCCTTTCCAAGGTTTGTCCTCTACCACACTGAGAGGGGTGAAGGGCCCTCATCCCATGCTGGGTGCGCACCTGGGAAACATGCGTTTCAAAGGCCTGGCAAATGGCCGCATATTGTTGAGTGGGGTCCTCATGGGTGGCTGCTGAAAGGCAACTAACCTTAGAAATATCTTGAGGGGTTAATTGTTGATAATCAATATTCTGCGGTCTTGGCCATCTTGCAAGTGGCACTGGTTTGGAAGGAAAATCAAACAACCCTAGCAACGTGGAATGGTCAGGGAACTTGTCAAAGGTGTTGCTGCAACTTTTGAGCAGAACTTGCAACTGGGGGGACACATAGACGTAGTCCTTACGAGAAACTTGACAGCATGTGGGTCCTGGGACGATTCCCCATTGCTCATTTGCCCACGTCTGGATATCCTTCCATCCCCTGGATTCCCATTTAAGTGTCTCGGACAGGGTACCCGGGGTCTGATTAAAATCCCCTGCTATGAATGAAGGACCTGGAAAGCCTTCCACTACCTGCTTGGTAAGCTGGGCAAGGAGGGTGTCAGTGAGGTCTTGGGTGGCCTTGGAATCTGCCGCATGAGCATACCCGTAACAAACTGCTCCAGCAATGCAGTGATTATTGACTTGAAATGTTGCAGCATGAAGGCGGCTCGTTTGGTACAACTCGGTATTCCATCCTATGCGAATAGGGCGAGCAGGATATGAGGAAAGAAAACCAACTCCGGTGTGTTTACCTCCGACAGCTCTCATGTTGGCCTTCTTATACGGGGCATCCACTCCTGTGGTCAGGGTGAAAGGACTTTCGGCATACCACAGCTCTTGGTTGAAGCGCACTTTCCCTCGAGAGGTGAGATGGGTTTCCGAGATAGCATAAATGCCCTGGGGCAAATCTGAGAACAGGATTGCTTTGCTGGCAAGGCCAGTTGGGTTAATAGCTCCGATTGCCCATTTGGACGGTGGCTCAGCGTCTTGTGTGGGTCCTGGAACTGTGGCTTCACCCAACCTTTGTAGCAGGTTATAGGGGTACCCAGTGTGGTGGGCTGGTGGCCTAAAACCAACGCTAGGAGAATATGCTGGACCGGAACATTGGGTGTATGGCGGAGCTGTCCAAATCCCAAGGTTGGCAACCTGAGCTCTATAGCGGGGATATATCATCTCGGTTGGTGGGTGACCACATGAAGCTGAGAGGACATTATGGTGACCCAGAGTTGTCCTCATTCTGGGTAAACCAAGGGAGAGTGGGAGACACATCATTTCGTTGAAGAAACCACTAGGTATGGTCCTTTTGGTACGGAGAACTACGAGGGAGCGCTGGAGCATCATCAATGAATCCATATCTGCCTCAACATCTTGATCGGTCATCACTTGGTACGGGTTAGGCACTGTATTAATTTGCTGGGCTGGGAGGTCTCCAACAAGGTCTACAATGTCTAAATCAATCCCCTGGTGAGTTGCAACTGCCACACAACGTGTTGGCAATGTGGCATGCTCTGCATTAGGCGGAGGAACATGGATGACCAGATAATCACCATCCTGAATGTCATGGACCTCTTCTGAGTCCTGTGACCACGTATCTTCATTGTGGTGAACAATGCATGGCATGGCATTGTACGCACAATATGGTTGAAGGTACATCGACTGGATAAATTGTCGGGCAGTCATCTGGGGCAGGATATACATAGCCTTTCTTATTGTGGTCTTATCCCAGGACGGTGGTGCTGGATGAAAGATTACATCGATGAGGACCAAGGCCAAACTACTGTCGTCAGGCAGGTCATCAGTACGCCTGACCACTCTTCCAAATAGATGTTGTTCAACCAAATCTACAGGACGTGTATGAATGGGAACATCTCGGAGGACCGCACCTTGTTCCCAGCCAAAAGCTCTGGTGATTTGATACATACGTGTGCGAGGACTAACAAGAAGCAACTGCCGTGAGACCGGTTCACATGTAGGCGAAAAAAGGATGGTTTCTTGCCAATTGGGGTCAGTGCTGCTGGATTCTCCATCTGAAGAGCTTGGTGTGGGTGGCCCTGGTTCATTTTGCAAAGCTACATGCTCCATCATGGCGGCTGGAGGGGTCTGTGGCTGGATTCTTCTCTGTCGAACTCCATGGGCTAAGAATGACGTGGCATCTTGTTCTACATTTATTTCATCCATCGTACTTTGGTTACACGTGGCATACTCACCTGGAGAGTGCTGAAAGGACAGCACTCTCCGCATGATATGAACCCGTTTTTGAATCATAGCTACTTGGCCTCTTGGAGAAACTCCTTGGGTAGGTCGAGCAAGATTCACTGGAGTACGGATAATCCTGAGATGAATACTGGTACCCGGGCGTCCTGGCCAAAGTCGCCCAGGCAACAGCTGGTATTGCTGGATCCAAGCAAAACATCTTAAGACTTGCATTGCCCAAGTGCATGTCGTGGGATATCCGCATACCTGGACTACTTGTTCGATAGTGAAGTGTTCAAATGTTGTAATCACCAATCTTACAAACGCTCCACTATTCATCTGTGTGAAAACGTCATCATCCACTGTCACAAGGCTCGATTCCCATTCAGGCCTAGGGGATTGGACAAGGATAATGTGTGCTACTACTCCAGGTTCAAGTCGTGGGGGAGCTGGCATCACAAGAGACATTTCAAGCACCTGAGTAGGATCTATCAAGTCTGCCCACCGATCTCTAATCAGTTGCTCCCATTCATGAAAACGGTGATCAAGAATGACACTTCTGCCCGCATCACAAATGGGAAAATTAAAACGGTGATCTACAAACCAGGTAATTGCTTGCGTCTGTCGCTCAACTTGCTCTTGCCATGCAAATGCAAGTAGGTTTCTTGCATGATACAGATCCTGGACAAACTCTGTTTGAGATTCTAACGTCGGGGCACCTGGGACAAACTCTGGGGCGTGAATGTTGAACTCATAGTGCAACGGTTCCTCATTGTTGTTGGGCAAATCAACTGCATTGGTATTAGCACTCCCACTTGGGTTCTCATGGGTGGATGAGAGCTCAATTCCTCCTTCTAGCCCTGACGAGGGGGACGCAAATTGACTTGGCTGACCAGCAGGATTACTCAGGCTGGAGTGTGTATTGTCTCTTACCTCACCTTGGGTGGTGAATGATGGTATCTCCTCAGGGTCAACAAGAAGATGTATTCCCATTCCATCCCTAGCCTGGAAGCTCTGTTGATGCGGGGTAAGGTGAGGATTGTTCCATTGCAAGAAATCAGCATATTCGGTGGCTATTGGTGACAACTGCAATACATCCTGTCTTGTGCATTGGGAAGGCAATGCCAGCGCACATCTGAATACCATTGGACGAGGGTACTGCAGCTCCACAACCAAGAGGGTGGACACCAATGCAGATCTTCGTTGTGTTATGAGGATATGGGCTATATGTTCCTGAACCGACAGCCTGGCCATGATCGGGTGGACCATATTGATGTGGACTCTTTCGCCTCGGATGAGTCTGTGTTGCCACGGGAACAAGATGTCACTTTCCCAATCTGGTGGGTATCCGCCAAGTGTGGCGAGTTTGGCCTCGGAGGATTTAGTTTCAGTGGCATGATCAAGAAACCAAGTGTACACTGTGAACAATACCTCTTCTGGATACTCTGCCTGACATTGGGATTCAAGCTGCGCTACTCTGCGTTGCAGGTCGATATACCAGTCCTCAGGTATGCTCGATGAACTGGAGTCAATACTGGATTCTGCATTGCTGAGAGTAGCTGACATCTGCATGAGGCAAACCCCTGCTGCATTTGTGTTACCAGGGCGAACGGAAGTAGGAACATCCGCAAACTCTGCACCTTGCTTAGAATTTACAACCTGCACAGCCACAAGGTCTTGGACAATAGGGTTCCAAGACTTGCCAATGAGTGAGCGTCTGCAACTTGACGATTCGCAACTGCTTGCTGTCGACAAAGGGAAAAATTTGATACTCACTTGTCCTTCTCTGGCTCGATTCCATCTGTGAAAACAAAATCCAGCGGAAGAGCTCAAAACTGGAGGTGAGTCATAGTCAATGGCAGTGTCAAGCATGGTTCTGGTTAAGATGTCGGGCGAGGCACAAGGGGTACGCACCAGAACATCCTTCTTCACATAAGCATCAGTCGTGGCACAGAAATGGAGGTCCAGGAGAGTTATGGCGCTGTGACCAACAGGCGGCAAACTCTGAGGGCTGCACCTACAAAATTTGACCTCATCATGATCTATCCGTGTAGTTGAATAGAAGTGGTCATGGCATCTATCCCTTTGGAACACAAGCTTCTGTTTGCAACCAAAATTGCCTGGCTTCGCAGGTGTGTGGACAAAAGGAAAATTTACATCGAGACGGCCGATGTCTGCTATGGCACGTGCTTCGACGTGACTTACTTGCATATCATGTCTGGCTGCGAGAGGATCAATACCTCTTGCTGAACTTGGCTGGAAAACCGGTGTGATAGCCTCTGGACGGAGAACCTGATCAAAACTGAAGCCTACACTGCGGACTGGGTAGTGGTTCTGAGAATCATGCTGCAAACTGGGATCAAGGAATGAAAACTGCAAATCTTGAACTCCTGTACCGCATCCAAACGGGCAAGAATACCATGACTTCCGATCAAAACTGCGAGGACCAAGCCTACCTGACGATGAGTCTTCAAGGTGATCGAAGACCCCAATGTCACATCTGGCCTCATTGTTACAACAAAAACTCTCAAAACCAATGCCTGCTTGGTCATGATCAACATGCGATGAATGTCGATATTGACTACAGGCATTCTCAGCAACTGCAATAGACCATGTGAGGGCCATCAACAAAAGGCGTAGCATGGGCGTAATGGGTTTACCAAGAGCAACCCACCGCCCACACCGTCATTCATTGGATCGGGCCCTCTTGACGATCAATGCCTCAATTCGCTGCATTTGCTCAGAGAGCTTGGTGTCCAGTGCTGCTTCAAATTTTGACGATTGCTGTTCAACCTGCGTATGGATATAGTCAACCTTGTTCTCGATGACACTGGAACGGGTCTGTAGGGCAGCGATCTGTTGCTCCAGTTGCACCACACGTGGCTCGAGTGTAGGTGTCATTGAAACATCCGTCTCATCCACTGCAGTTTGAAGGCGCTTGGTCAGCTTCTGCTCCAGGTTAGCTTCAATCTTAGCTATCTGTGCTTGAGAGACACCCTCAGCTCTTGGGAGGTTACGTGCTGCCTCAGCCCAAGGGTCAAACTCTACTTCTTTCTTGTCCCTGAATTCACTAGTGGCGGCCTGCACTTGTGGTGGTCTCCAGGGTTCTTTCAACGCTGACGATTCTTGATGTATAACTACATCGCCATGCTGCAACTGGAAGACTAACGCTGCCGGGGGAGATGCGGCGTGGACTAACCACATGAGCCCACTCGAATCCTTCGCTTTGGCAATTGTATGCACTGGTCTTGCCTGCCACTGCCACTGAGCAAACAAAGACTGAATGGCCTTCTTTGTAGTGCCCCATGGAAATGGACCAACACGATATGTGGCTTTACTTGCCCCAGCAATGAATGGCTCATGTGGATTGATCTGTGTATGCACCTGTTCTGCCATCTCAACGATAACTTTGAAACCGTAGCGGAAACCTACCCTGATCAGGGAAACTGGAGTCGTGAGCATGGCCTGCAGTGCCTTGACCTCAGAGAGAGGTTGTCTCGGAATCCAGATGGTGTGATACTTGGGGTCTTGTCCTCGCCCGTCATCTGCACGCGGCTCGACATACAAACCTCCGGTGCCAGACATCCTGAAAAGCCCATCGTACACATCCGAGGTCACTCGCATGGCCACAACGTAGATCTGGGCGTCTGTTTGTCTGATTTTTTGGAAATGAATCGAGAGATAATCTCTCTGCCACACATCGAGGATGGGAGTATCGGACTGCTTCGTGGCTGGGTGCCACTTAGCGCAGCTGCAGTCGGTCTGTTTACATACTTGCAAAACCTCAGTCATGCTGATTATGTATTTGACCGGCGCATTAACAACTGTCTGCCATTGGTCATTCAATTGGTCTCTGTACAACAGGCATTTGATCGTCTGCGTCTGCACCTGCTCTACCGCTGTGGGCTGAGCAGGGATGTTACGAACAATGTTGACAGCACCTCTTTGCAACAATACGGCAGACACAAGCATAGGCTCTGATGTGACCTTACTCTGCACTGGAAAACGTACCACTTGGCCTTGCTGGGCAATGGTTTCTGAATACGGAGACAGCACCAAAAACCCAATTCCTACTCCGGCGGCAGGGGCATGTTGTAGATACGGTTGCACATCCTGTTCGGTAAAAGCAATAACTCCATGCAAGTTTTGACCCAGCTGCTGTGGATTCAAATGGGACACTGGTTCTCCAGACTGCAGGCGAAAAATACCATGCGGGATTAGGATATCTTCAGGTCGAACATGCTGAGGCAATTGCAAACCGTGCGGGGCTTTCCCTTTGGCTTGAACTGATTTCTTATCTTTAGCTCTGGACTTGATAACACTCTGGAGTTCATCTTCCAACACCAGTCTGATAGGCGGTTTGTGACTGGATGCAAGCTGTTTAAGTGATTGCCACGGTCGGCTACTCTGGAAAACCGCACTGAGAGATTGCCCTGGAAAACTGCGGATCAAAATTGCTGCTCTTTCTGGAAGGCGGCTAGCAAAAACTCCGTGTTCTCGCAGGATTGCTTGCAATGCAGTCTCAAGCTCACTTTGTCCACCTAGCACAAATCTACCCACCGGTTTGGGATTGGTGACTAAGGATTGCCAAAACAAATGTCTCCACCCCCAAGCCTCAGCTACTGACAAAGACGCAAGTGGCGTTTGTGTGCTCTGGCTGACTAACCACGCAAAGGTACGAAAACCACAATCATGATCAAAAGACGGTGGTAATGCATCATGAACCTGGACAATGGTTTGCCACCACGGAAAAAGGAGCTCCCATACTTGAATTCCCTCAAAGGTCGTATGAACCGTAATTCCATCAGCAGTGGGGACCAACCATACCAGAATCCAGTGATACTTGAACCACAGCGCTGTGACGGTGGCTTCCTGGACTGGAAGACAGTTCATCCATTTATCTGCTGAATATACCATTTGTTGGGCATTGAACTGGTTGATATGATCAACCCCCTCAATCCAAATCTGTGCATCCACCAAGAGATCTGTCATACCATCTAAGATGAACGGCGGCTTGGCTTTGGCAAGTCCAACTGCAGAAATGGCGGTGAGGTAAAACATCATTTCATCAGAAGCTACTGCAGGCCCTTGTAGTAGAGCTGATTCAATGCGAGGCATGTGAACTAGCATGTTTGTAACTGTTTCAAGGTCTGAAGCTCCACGAAACACTGGTGTACTTCCGGTGATGATCCACTTCAGTTGAGTCAGCAAGGTATCTGGTGCGATGGGGGAGCCAAAAAGATCCCATGTTGCTTGTGCTTGGGCCCCTAATGCTTCATTGGCCTGGCACCATTGAGCAAAGGTCGCATCATGGGCACATTTTTGATGGGAAATTATATGCAAGTCCGCATCATACACCAAAACCCCAGGCTCTACCAACTCTCGGGGGGAAGGACTAAGCTGATGGTTAGTGGACTGAGCTTCTCCTGTCAACTGCTTGGGAGCTGGCTGCTGCAAATGGGAGACCTTGGAAGACCCTGTGGCAAAAGCCGAGATGGCACCTGATGCCTCCCACATCGGTGATGCTCGTGGCGACATCACTGCTGTATTGTTGACTGAATTATGGGACAACGACGGTGAAACTGCAAAATCTGAGACTGCTTTGGCTGTGTCGGTTGTAAAGGCTGGTGCGGTGCCTGAATGGTGAAACAACTTGAATTCAGAGGATTTGTGAATCTCTACACCTGCATGCATGTCAAAATGGTGAGACTCAGGATGGCTTTGGTTGGCATCTGGCGCTTCTGTTGTACTAGGACTATGTTCAACCTGCGAGGAAACAGGTGGCTTCAGGGCATTCACATGGGGTGCACTCTCATTATCCTCTTTAACAATGGATGGGCTCATTGGGACATGGTCACCTGGAGCATACATGTTGATGAGTCCACTCGATGCACTAGGCTTGCTATCTTCCCCGAGGGCATGAGTTGATCCATGAATTGTCGGACTTGACTGCCCTTTGTGGATCTCAGCATCCCTCTCTGTCTCCCTAGGAGTGACCTGACCTGCGGCGGATGGTGGACCTCGCTTTGCACCCTCACAAGAGGTTTCAAGCTTACGAACTTCTGCCAAAAGGACATCTTCTTGACTCGTAGTCATTTCATCATGAGTCATGGGATCAGTATTGTGACCAGAAGTTGGTTCTTTGGTCAACAACCATTCATCAAAACTTTCCTGAAACAACTGTGTCGAAGCACTTGTGTTGTTGGGAGTCCATTGATCTCGCAAGTCAAACAAGTCAGTAGTGACACACGTCAAGATTTCCTTGGGAGCCATATGGGGCCCAGGAATGATCTTGGAATCCACTAAATGTTGTCGAATCATGGCAAAGATCCATGCGGCTTGAATGGGGGATGCAACCTGTCCAAGGCCTGCTAACAACAATCTAGGGTGAGCATCCCACCCATCTTTCCTGGGAAAACCAGTAAGGAGTGCTACTTCTTTGGGGGCAATATGACGGAGATTCTGATCTGGTGGCATGCCTGGCACATGAACAAGTGCTCCAAATAGACCATGTTTGGATAAACGCTCATGGCTAAAAGGTCCTCTGCATCCACAGCTGCATGCAATCAACTGATTTCCCCATGAATGCAACGCTGTTGGCAATGGTAAGTTCTTATCTACCACATTGGCTCCTATTCCCTTTCCATATGAAGCAAAACCCTTACGCTCTTCTGGTGACAACAGAAGCATCTGCAGCTCGGCATGTTCTAATGTCATAAACTGCGGCAGCAAGCATGAAATCGAAATATCCATACCAAGCTTAGGCAGCGGCTGAAGGGGAACTTTGCCAATGTATTGTTTGACAATCACTGTCCACCAACGACGACGTTTGGAAGGCCACATGTCTGCTAATTCCGAAAGGATTTCACTTCTATCACTTGAAGTCATCTCCATATGGTAATCCAAACAGGCTAGAACGTATGTGGAGGTAGCTGCTCCTGTGACACATTCACACACAACTATGTCTTTCTGCAAAAGATGGGCAGCATAAAGGCTATATGGTAGGCTTAATGCCCTTGGATCCAAACCTTCTCTCTTGTCTCCAGCAGAACTATACGGCTGACACGCAAACCCAAAGGCCATGGACCCTGCTCGGGGGTAAGCCTTATGCAGTGCTATAACCGTGTGCATGTTACCAATGTCCCCTTCGATGATAGGCACTGGACTGCTTTGCTGTTGCAGCTTCACAAAATTGGCATTGAGGTCATTTTGCGCATGGAGTGTCCAACCTGCATAGGAAGCACCACACGCAATTCCACCAAGGCCTGAGCACGTCTCAACTAGCTCTGTTATGCGGACCTGATCCTCTGTCGGGTGGATGAGAAGCTCCGCCTTCTTGTCAATTACCAACATCGGCCATCGATAGTACGTCTTGGCAGCATTAAGAATTGTAACCTTTGGACAACCAACTTCAATGGGCAAATGAGCTACTAAGCGAAACCGTTGGCCAGTAATCACTCCTTGGCACCAATGTCCTCCGTCTGTAAGGTCATCTCTGATCACAACCTTCGCCACCAAGTTGCATCTTTCCCCATTGCCTAATGGCCAAATCGAAGGCTCATAGTCAAGGTGGCCCTTCCAACGTCCAGCACCAATGACGCGCTTCGAAAACTCCATGAGACAAAAACACGGGTGACCAACTAGGCTCAAATTGGTTGAACCAGCCGCACGTGGCTGGGACGTATTGAGCCGGTACGGCTATACCCAAAATCCATCTGCCATCGACCCCATATCTGACTCGGCTTCTCGGCAACTCGGCAGCGAGGTGAAAGAGAAGTTGCAGCAACATGGTGAAGAAGGGTATTCCTTGTTTTGTTTCCGCACAGCTGACCTGTTTGGGGATGTACTGATCCATGGGGCGGACCATGTTTGACCCATGCCTTGTGATTGAGTAGAAGGTGTTCCTTCTTCTACTGACCCTGGTTGACATAGCTTGCTGACAGGGTTTAGATGATGTAGCATGTGTTCATGATGCGCAGCAAAGTCAATCCAAAATGTAGGGCAAGTACGCACCATTACACACCCAGAGACTTTTGGAACGCATCTCCTGTGTGGCCTTATCAGAGATTATGATACCAACATGTCCAACATGATGAACTCAAAAATCAGACCTTGCCATGGTCAATCTGACCTTAGTAACATGTTAATATACACTTTGCTGCTTAAAACAAGTGCCTGTCTCACTGTGTATTTCTTTGTCCCGTTTTGTCATCTCAAACTTGGTAGCTGACCTTTGGTGCCAGGAATCTTTGCCCAAATGTCCGGTAAGCTAGGCGCATCAACCGGGTGAGCTGCTGGGAAATCCATATCTTCAAGTGGTATTTTTTGGTCATCTGCAAATGGATCATGTTGCTTTGTTTCTTTGTAAAATCCCATCTTTGAAAGGGAAAATTACCCATGTGTTCATGTAATATATTTAATTAGTAGATTATTATTCCAGCTATAAACCTTCATTATTTCTGGGATGTCCAATTGCCATGTTTGACTAGATTTCCCAATTTTGAGGCGACCCTTTCATTGATTTTTTACCACAAATTTACTGAAGGAAAATAAACATGTGCAAATTACTACAGTTTCGGAGTGTTTCGGACATTTCCTCCGTCATCCTGTGATTGTCTGATGTCACCACCGACATGGCCTCTTACAGGCGTTGAAACCTTGTTTTTCTCTGCCTCAGCCGCAGGTGACAAGAGCCTGCACGGATCGTTGTTCATGACAGTCACTTGGATGGCAATGTGACACCCTCCTGGAGGGTCAATCTTGATGACTCGGAAGTCTACCCTTTGGTTGTAGGGTTTAGGGTTTGCAAACTGGAAAATCACAAGTTTTGAGAGGTAAATCGATCATTTTATGATCTATTTCTATGTGCCATGCCCCATAGCTATGTTAAATAAACGGAGGGGAATAGTCGACACAGTTGTGGGTTTGTTCAGCAACAAATGTCTTGGTGCTTTGCCATTGCATAGGTCTTGCTTGGTTCGGTTTGATGGCCAATGACTTTACATGTTGTGAGTTTTAATTATATATGATAGATTTCTTCCACTTAGAATGCCATGCAATGACCAACAACTAGTTTTCCAGTTTTTCTCAACACAATGGAGAATCTTTTGGTGGACGATGGTCAGTGGTGGGGATAACATGGGGGCGTAACTGGATTTAACCGGAAAGCTTGGTTCATCTAGCTCGAACAAAACACCAAGCACGCCCTTTGTATGACCAGGAAACCCCAATGTTGGCCCAAGAGGCATGATATGATAATATATGATAGGTGTTTCCCGAATGATAATATATTGATTTAATAGGTTTACACGTGGCGTTTCCCGAATGATCTGGTTTTAATCAGCGCCCTAAACGCAGCGAAAGGTCTTGATCAGCCTCTCGCCTTTGAGGTTTGAACCAGCAGAATGCTGCACTCTCTAAAGGTTTGTCTTACCCATCAGATACAGGCTGATTTAGTACTGATAACGACATCCAAAGTCCATCCAATCTACAGACACTTCACTGCAGTATCTCAGACACGGATGATTATTTTTTTCACAGAGAACCAGCAGATTTGATATGTTTTGATGGTAAGAATATGTTTTGATGGTAAGAACCACGGTTTCCGAATATTGTGTTAAGATGTTAAGGTATTGTTAAGGTTGGTTTATCTTTCATTATATATCCCAATATGAAATATTATCCCCATAAATAGTTCCCAATGATGTAATAAAAGTGGCATAATTTACTGTATTCCCAGGAACTGTGGATACATATAAATTGTTGGGTATTATAGAACTCCACAGATATCCAGTTCTTGAGTTGGGAATCCCATACATATATCATCATATATCCCAATGATGTTTACTCCATTCACAAGACATAATTCATCTATATTCCCATTATGGATATGGAGATGGGTCAACACCCATCATATTTGGGGGAATAACCATCTATAAATCCCAGTGATTTTTGGTGTGAACAGAATGGGTACAGGGTACAGGACATCCCATCAACCCATGGCCCAACATCATCCAACCCATGGCCCAGACACGCCTGAGGAGTCGCAGTTTCAAAAGTTCCGCCCGGGCCGGGCGGCCCCGGGACTTGGGACGTTTGGAGGATTGGGAAGTGCCCCCCCCCCAAAAGAAAAAAAACAGTGGTCGATTTTTAGTGAAAAAATAAGTTTTATAACCATAATAACCAGTATTGTAATTGACTTATTACTAGATTGCTCTAATATCTAGAGCAGTAACTAGAAATCTAAAACCCCACTGGGTATTTTGAACTATAATAGCTGAACTAGTATGATTGTTCATTAGTGTTGAGTGGGAATATGAAATTAGTATTACTTAACGGAATGGAAATACCATGCGTATCTTAATTGAGTTGGATGCAAATGACATTGAAACAACTATATATTAACAAGTACGCTTTTAAGGTTGTTTTGACTGTAGTTCAATCGGTTTTCGAAACGAACAAACATAACTAGGGGGCATCGCTTTCTATTGACCTCTTTTTGGACTAGCCGCCCTGTTTTCAAGTGATGATGGAATTCTCTGGAATGTCACGCAGTGAGCGCAATCAGTTTGAAAGAGGCAGTGTGTAGTGATAACATATGATGTGTGCGCGTTTCCTCTGAGAAGATTCATACGTGCGATTCCTTTGGGGTCGAAGGGTTGGAACAGCTACTCCCCCAGCACTATGATGATTCGAACCTCCCGGTGGGAAGCGCGCTCGATGCTGGCATGGGGGAGTTCAAGCTGCTTGGCATGACATTCGTGCCGTATCGCAGTCTGGAAGATCGATACTATGCAAAATTCCAACGCCCCTTTTTGATCGAAGGGTCAAGCGTGCTGGTCCCAACTCTGGAGCCGGCACGCTTGGTATCTTTGCTTGTATCAAGCCGAGCCTTGAAGACTGATTCAGCAGATTCTACATTGGTAGAACGAGCTATTGTCTTTCTTCTGATGGGAGGATGGATGCACCCTACTCTTCGCCGTGTGGGCGAGAATGTCTTGTATGCATCAAGCAACAAGATTGCGCGTGATGCGGATGTGCTGCACAGCATTGAGATGGACGTGCTGCTCATGAGCATGGAGACAGATGAATGCCAAAGTGAGATGGACGCCTTCTACAAGAAGGAGCGCAAAATGGCAATGCACTTGTTCGTGAACAATCCTTCGTTGAGCCAGATCGTCAGTTGTGGCGTGTGGGCACATGCAGGTCGTCTACTGAGCGGCCGAGGCAGCAGCAAAGGTGAATATCTAGTAATTAAATGTTTTTTTTTTTAAATCATGGATACACATACTATCCATTATTCATTCCATTTTTTCAAAGGTGAAGAAGTTGCATCCCTCAAGATTTCGATTCCAGTTGCTATTACCAATGGTTTGTTGATGCCTCATATGCTTTTTTGTTGAGTGTATATTGCTGTTATTGCATACCACTACTGACAGGGTCTTCTATGTGTACTGTATTTAGGTATATAGATACTGCTTATGACATGTATATAGTATGTTTATATTTTGATATACTTATGATATATATGTATATATACATAGTTGCGTAAGATTCTTATTGTACTACTAGATAACATGTATTTTTACACCGTAATGATCGGATCATGTCATCATACTTATTACACCATTGTTTTGCCTTAGGATACTTAATACATTAGATGATGTCAATAAGTATTTTATGTAAATATTATTCATATTGCAGGGGCATTACATAGTTATTCCTTATTAATTGGGGTCTTATATTTATCTATGTATTTATTTATTTATTTAGTGAATGTGATTTATGCATGTCTCTTGGTATGTACATATATATATACATGTTCTTTAGAATTATACTATTAGATACAGTTTACTACACTGCTTATTCATAGTTACCACATACATCACATCATTGTAGTAGTTATTTCAGAATTATTACATATTGCATATGATTTTAATTGTATGTAGTTACTAAAGATACATATTATCGAAGGAAGTTTAGAAGTCAAACTTCCGACAATATGGACAGATGAAAAGCAGAGCAGGGCAGAGGCAGAGAGAAGAGAAAGATTAGAAGAGAGAAGATCAGAAGAGAAAGAGTCA
>Ga0126342_10004817_pt1 | contig 23228 bp, 21 predicted proteins | sample Cyp1metagenome_FD_92528 | JGI IMG/M metagenome (GOLD analysis project Ga0126342, IMG submission 92528) | Coral microbial communities from Lord Howe Island, Old Settlement Bay, Australia - Cyphastrea 1 metagenome | ecosystem: Host-associated > Invertebrates > Cnidaria > Coral ...
ATTATGAAGCCCAAGACGCTCGGGACGCAAGGCAAGCACAGTGCAAATGTAGAGCAAGAACATGCCCACGAAGTTGCGCATGACGGGCGCAAAGTTAAGTCGCTTTGACAAATCGCGGATCTTATTTGAACCAAAAAGAGCTCTAGAATGATCATGGATGACTGAAATCGGCCAAATGAGTAGGTCGTGGCCTCTTATGAATAGTGATGCAGTCTGTATTGCTAGTGTATATGCAGTACAACGAAATCTGACATGACCTCAGTTGCCAACCATCTAGTTGAGCTAGTTGGTATCCTCCCGGGGACGTTTTGAACGGTGTTCCAACCTATTGTGGTGATCTTTCATCCCTCTCTCCATCGCCATAGCTACAGTATGTTAGTTTGCTGGGGGGTGAAGGTGGCTGGGCTCTGGAGCGCCCCGGTCGACGGAACCAGCTCAGTAATCGAACATAATGGGAACATATGGGAACTGTGTTTGGATCCATCGAGCTATCGAAATTGGACCATTGGAACCTTGAATTTGGAGGCCGAAACCGTGAAATAGAAATGGAACCGTGAATATGAAGTAATCCAGAGCACCGCTGCATTGAGGCTTGTCGCCATGGGCCTTGTTACACGTTTTTTTCGGAACCATGCTCTGCTCCTTTATATGTCGTGGTAACTAGGAAGCACAAGGTTTGATATGCATCCTCGTGGCTTTTGCTTCAAATGATGAACCTCCCTTCCCTCTCCCCCACATTTTCTCAGAGACAGAGGCATTTTGAAGCCAACCGCCACCACATATTTTTTATCCAAATCTCTGTGTTGTCACCGCTCTCCAGCCCCATTTTTGGTCCAAACGTCCACCAACATCTCCGAGTGACAGCAAGTTGGGCCGCGAGCTTTGCGGTGACAGGGAGTTGTTCACCTGCAATTTCCGCTGCAGCAGATCCACCGATGGTGAGCTCGCTCCGCAGTCGGACTCGCAGCTGTCAGCGAGCGAAAGGGGGAAAGCCAGGAGGGGCAACAGGGCGAGGAACCGCGCCATTTACGGGGCTGTGCAGCTTGACTCGCACATGTCAAGGGCAGCGCTTTCTTTGCCACACCCCCCCATACGTGGTGGGTTGTCAAGATGAATTTGGGGAAAGGTTGAGAGGCGCTGATGGATAAAGATGGATAGGATGATGTACTTTTTGAGCTGAAGATTGAAAGATTGTGGTTGACTTCTTCAAAGCTGATATGTGGATGAGATCTTCACACTTCTTGTGTCCGATTTTTGCTGATAGTGCTCTTGGAAGAGTTTTTCATATTGATTATGGGGAATGGATTACATAACAAGGTCATGCCATGCGTCACAAAAAAGGAGCTCCGGCCACTCAGCAGGATAGGCCCTGGAAATGCCATGTTCAGCAACTACTGGGTCCATCCCTAAAGCAAGAAGCAAGGAACGGCAACCACTCAGCTTTCCGACCTTGCGACCTTGACATACCTTGACCCATCTGCCAAGACCACAATCCAAACAGGAACCCAGTCTCAAGGTCACTATATTGAACATTATATAATATGAACATAATTGAATATATATATATATATCTGTCTAAAATCAAACATGAACCCCTCCCTTCAAGATCTTGCGGTTTGGGACTGTTGCAGTCCCAAACTGAACCCAGTTTCACGCAAGCCAGGAACCTCAGGATTGAAAATCCATGTTCGAAACTCACCTTGGAGATTCCACATATATAGAGCTTTCAAGGCGTATTTTGCACATCATCGGTTTTCAAAGGATGCCTTGCTGAACCAACCCTTTTTTGGCCACCGATGCGCTCCATAGCCGTAACTGGTGACCAGCTGGCTGCATTCCGGCTGCATCATCCCATCACAACTTCTTGGCAGGTTCCTGGCCACTGGGTTCTTCAAGGGCAATCGAAAATCCAGGATAAACCAAATGCATACTGGAAAATGATGGAAAATGGCCATTTGGTTTAAACCAATCATAAATCCATCCAGGATTACCACTATTTTTTCTTACTTCCATTTTCCAGTATGCTGTGAGTGTGCATGATGTTCGCATCATCATGCATCATCCATTCCACTGCAGGTGTCCAACCCTTCAACATCTATTCGGGCAATGCTGCAAACACACACACAACCAATAAACCACACCCCATCTTCCCAATTTTGCTAGTTTGGAACTACGAGCAGCAGTGTCCCCTCATGACACGCCACAGCAGTTGGGATCATCCAAGTGCTGGGCGGTTCACAGAGCCTTATCGCGGCCAATATGCGTCGATGAGGACCTTAGTACCAAGGGCTGGGTGCCAAGAATCCCGATTACCCGGTGTCATCAACATGGCGGGCCAAATCCACTATGAAGTGGAACATCATCTATAAGTGGAGATTTCCAGTGCAATGTTTGATTACCAGAGAGTGGTTGTTAGGGTTCTTGGTTTCTGACCCAGCCCGAAATGGAGCAAACTCCTAGCCAAATCGTAGCAGAATTCGCAATGTTCGTGCCCTCCTGCTTGCTGTTGCGGGTTCTAGGAGTGTGTCCTGCACAAACCGTTCAGAAAGGGTTCGCATTCATACAATACGAAACTACATAATAGGATTTGGATGCAGCATGAAGAATGGAATCTGTTGGTTCCAACCCCAAGGAACTTCAAGCAATCCCCCCAAGTGTGGGCACGTAGCTCACTCCATCCGATCTGGCAATTTTATTGCTTTTTTTTAGCACCAAAATTCTGAAGCACTTAGGCTACCTGACAAAACCATTGGTTGGCTCCAACCTCACCAAACTTTAGGCGTCAGGCGTCTTAGTCTCTTTGTGATAGTTATTGCCTGCCATCAGGCTCTTAACCTAGGGTTTATTGTAGATATGTATATATATATTATATAGATATAGAGGCAGATGGCTTTCACCTCAGCTTTTAACTTGTAACTGGCAGGCACGAGCTTGTGGTGAATGCGCCTATACACCAGCCAGACCCCCCTGCATTCATCAAGTTTCCGAACGACATTCTCCTGGTCCGCCAAGCCCTCCCCCAGGTTGGGCGTGGGAACCTCCAAGATTCGGCACATCCATTTTGGCCCAGGGCACCCCCATGTAAACAAGAAAAACAAGTGGAAAACCCATTGTTTCCCTGGGAAAATGATCTGCAAATGGCGGGTTTTCCACATAGTACTTGGTTTACAGGGGTAAGTCTCTCCTGAGAGTGATTGGGAGAGGGGGTGAGCTGAAACTAGTCCAACTTCTCTTGAGCCATAGCCACTTCTTGGATGTTCTTGGCGTCTTGAGCATGGCACCCCGACGGGTGGAACAATTAAATCAACACACTCAAAAAACAATGTTTGAGTGCGGATTAACAGGTTTTGCTGTTACCCATTCATGTACCGAAGTCCTGGCTTATGCTTCCTGAGCGTGCGTCAGAATCACCCGTGGTCGACCGCATCGTGAGGTCCCTAAAGTTCACCTAATTCTTTGTTCCACCCTTCTCCTCACTGTGTCATTGGACTGGTCTCGAAGGTTATTTGTATAAAAGAACATAATAGAACCCGTAATTTTGATGGCGAAGAATCCATAGAAATCCATGAAATCCATTCAAAAAAGCCGAGCAAAGCACACAACTCCATGGTTTTCCGCAATCCACCGGCCCAAACTCAGCCGTCTCCGCAACCTCGTAGATCTCCACCGTTGCGCCCGCCTCACGTGACATGTGGCTGTGCTTGGCGGGAGAACTCACCAGGAAACGGGAAAAACGTCTTTCGAATCCCTGGTTTACCCTCTGGAAATTTATGGATGAGTTGCCTATTGACCATGATGAATTTGAGTCAAATTACCAGAGGCAGTATGATATGATGTTTTCTTAAAGTATTATATAATTAAAGAACTTCAAGGATTGTTTAGGCTAAATGCTCGCTAACCGAACTGATCCGAAACATGTGCGGCCATTAGCCATGTTAAATCCATCGCGGGTTGAAGTCAGAAGTTCGCCTGGCGAAACTGCTGCGCCAAGGCAGCTCGGGTGCCCGGCAGCCGCTCCTTCCTGTCGGGTCCCAGTTTTGAAGCATCCATTCGTGGATGACAAGGATAGGTCCGGGGATAGGATTACAAGGATGGGATTAGCAAGAAGAATGGCACATCCTCGCAGACTCTTGGGGCAGGGGCATCATATTTTGGGCAACCTATTTGCTTGGGGTTACTAACTACTCTGTCGGATTAAGTCTGCCAGTTGTAATCAACACCATCCAGATGGGGGGTCCCTCAAAACTGCTCACTTGTTGATCATTCAGACAATTCCACAGAATATATACCCTTGGTAATTTAGTTATAACATAGCTATGTAAAATCACAACTTTTAACAGGTAAATCAAAAATCATCGACAGTATACATGGACAATTTTCATCAATTTTCCACACCTATATTAAAAATTATTAAAACACCGCAAGGTGCAGGAAAAAGAAATGCATCAATTGGATCAACCAATTGAACTCGCAAAATACAAGGGACTGAAACTCGTGAGATCTATCGACTTAGAAAGCTGGAAGCTATGCTCCAAACAATTATTCCAATTTTGCTGTTGTTGGCAACCCCCCAAACAAAACGACAACAACAACTTTCTTGGAGGCATGTGTCATGTGGGCTTATTGGATCAATCTGTTGTTCTTTACCATGTTTGGTGAACTCGTTGTGGTTTCATATCGTGTTACCCTTCCAGTCACTGACCTTTTCGCGCGCAACTTCTGGTGCGTCAAAGGTGATTTAGGGAGCCGTCTCCATCTTGAGGGGCACACCGGCCCCATGGAAATTCAAGTCCCGAAACAGGTCACTGCATTCATTGCATGCATGTTTTGGCGGTTTTGGTCTCCTATTTGTTTTAGGACGGAAGTTGTGGAAGCATGTTCATTGACCCCTGCATCAATAAGCACAAGAACCCATACACTTGAAGGATTCATGAATCAACTCGACTGCACACTGTGCATCCAATGTAGCATCAAATGCATCGTAAGCTCCAAATATCAACTATCTTGAATCAGGGTGTGATTCCTTGCAGCTTGGAGACCACGGACAGCCGCGCGTGCGCATCTGTACACGCATGGGCTTTTTCGGCTTTCTCGTTGGAGGCTGCATCCTGGCCGGGACTGGCCCTCGAGATTATCCAGTCCCACCATGTGTAGATCATTTTCCAAGGGAAACCATGGGTTGTCCACATCTATGCATTTTATTTTACCTCAGGATAAACAAATCATGATTTTCTTAGCAATCCGCATTCCAAATTAGTACGGTACCGTTGTTCTCATGATCTTTTGGTGTCCTTTCTCTCCCCACAACCCCCGGTCCCAACCTCGACCTCGGCCTCATTCACCCACCATGCTGGGGCGGGGTGTGTAATGCGCCAAACCTTCGTGTGGAATCAACTCGCTGGTGAAGAAAGCACCGAAGAAGATGACAAACATCAGAATGGCTCCGAGCCTGGCTTATGCGAGGCCGGCCATGGCCGGAACCTCTATTGATTTTTGCGGGGAGACCCCAAAATAGGCCAGGGATGGGCCTTGATAACTCAGTTGTTTGTTGGCAATCACTCAATATAGCAATGACCAGAACGATTAACACATGATTTCCCACTATCTTAGCAGGAATTTACTTTGCCATTATTTTCTATCCATTTCTTTTTTTTGGATGCTAAGACACCATATAGCAAAACATCTTTCGACAAAAAACTTTCAGTGGGCCAATTATGAGTGAGAAACTTGCAGTGATAGATGCAGACCAGTAGGTGTGATATGGTGCGCTGAAGGTGTTTCAAGAAGTTGTAGGGTGATGGCAAATTGGGCCATTAGAGGCAAATTACACTCGTCGAATTTACGTGAGACAGGACAACTATATGTATATATATATACATTCAATTGAATATTAGTAGACAAATGGATCGACGAGAAAACACGTGAACATAGATGTAAAAACATCACTCAAACTTGAACTAGAATACATCCAATGATTGGATGTAGATAGGATGATAGGTACTGTACGTAGATGAGTAGTGAAATGGAGCATCAAACCACGGAAAGACATTTTTCTGCATCATTCTGAATCACAGCGTGCACATATCACATGTCAAATTTGTCAAATGGTGCGCTTCTCCGTTCCTTTGATGGCATTATCAATGGATTGGCTTAAGGTAAAATCTACAGGAAACCATAGATTTTCTCATGACATATGGAGGTTTCCTATAATCTTTCCCTTAGACCAATCTATTGACCTCATGCCCCTTTTGCTAGCCCTCCATATCATGCCCGAAACCACCAGTGCACCATGGCTATGCCAAGAGACGTGCCACTCGGTAGGAAGTGTCCTGGGCCATGAAGAGATGGACGCATGACTGCGTGATGGTTGGGTTTCTGAAATCGAGATAGATCTGAGATATCTCTCATGGGCAATACGACAGATATGACAAATATTACCGTAATCTATTACTACTACCGTAATCTTCGTCATCCACTCTCGGACGCAGAGCAACACAAGAGATGTGGATCGGAAAAAAAACAAATTTGGCCTCAGTTTTTGTTGACACATCGGCTGCTTGGTGGATCTTTATCCGCCCCAACATTTGTGTGGCGGATCTTTATCCTAAAGCTGTTTGAAAACGAACACGTTTGAAACCACCAGCCATCGGCTTCTGAAAGAAACCACATCCAGCTCGTCTCGGAAGTACTATGCTAGCTGACCAGTTCAAACTGGTTCTAGCTGGAACTACCCCACAGACTAGTTGATTGACAAAGATGTTACTCATCCATCAACTGAACATCAACCAATGTCCCACCACCGGAGTACATGATCAAGACAAACCTTAAGAATCAGTCTTCATTGAAGGTTGTCCACAGCTCATATGGCTATAGGTCAAATTGAAGGTTGTTACCTTAAAATGGGAGGATCAATCATTTAAATGTCACAGCCTTGACTACACCAAGAGATTTGTTTTAAGAAATGCCCCGCTCTCCTACCTTTGATGGTAAAAACACCGTGGTGTTCGGAAAGGTGTCAACTCAAATCAATAGTTTCTTGCACACAAGATCCTCAAAACATCTCAAAACTATAGTTTCCTCCAATTTTAGCGAACTCTTCTGATTTTAAATGCGCAACACATGTCCAGCAAACTTGGGGTCAATCAATCCGTTGCTGACCACATCTTCGTCGTCCCACCTTTTTTCCCGGCGGGTTCCTGCACTAACGAAGCCCAAGAAGAGGACGAACTGAATGACTAGGGTCAGGAGGCCCCACCTCGGCCCACAAAAAAAAGGGCTGGTGGTTCTTTTCCCAAAAAATATAGGGCTGTAATTAATGTAAGGAATCATGACGATTAAAAACGGAACTTGGGCAGAAAAAACATGCCATTCGCATTTCTGGCTGGTGGAGAAAACCCATTCCCACAAAAATGGGAAATCATGGCAATGTGACCGCAGAAAAGCCGAAATTTGATCGACGACACATGTTTCAGCAAATCAATCAGGATGAATCACCTTGTCTGTCGGCTAGTTGTACATCTAAATGCCTATACATCATACTCCTATACTTCTTCTGGTTGAAGCATCGTCAGACTGAGGCTTCCTTTCAAACTCTCGATTTTTCGGAGGTCTTTGATTCAATGATTCGGATATTTCAGGCATATTTAGGCTACATCTTCCCCATGGTTCCCCACTTGGATTCGCTGTGCCCGTGTCACGTGTCATCTCCACGAGTGGTCAAGATACACTGGCCAAAAGGCGAAGAAGAAGAGCCACACCTAGGAAAAAAGATGAAGATGTACCCTCCGCATCCCTCCGCTAGTTTGACATTTTGATATGGAAAATGGATGAACATGCATGACCCATCTATATAATATATATGTGATTGACTGATAGAACATATGCGATTTTCTATAGCTGTGTCACCAGTAGATTGCCAAAAGGTAAAAAGGAACCATCAACTTAGATATCGGTTTGCTGCTGCCATATGATGATGTTTCCACTTGGCCTTTTGTGGAACCACACTCCATGGCTAACCTTAGCTAACCTGCCTGCAGGTTCGATTTTTTTTGAGAAAATCTATGGTGTTCCTCCATCGAAATGGATGAAATTCAGTGACCAACCGACCAACCATTCACCCCCATACTTCCCCCAGCCCAAGTTCGCAACCATCCAACCAGGCGACGCTGCTGAAACCCACGATGGCCATGACTGGAATTGCCTGGGGGATGGGATGTTGCTCGGGTCTCAGCTTTGCATTGGTCCTAACAATGAGCAACCTCTCTTCAAAAACCATCTGCCCAAAAAAGGTAGTTCAATGATGTTCAATGTAGTTACCCAACCATGGATACCCCCACCTTCCCAGGGCCTGCCTTGGGGTGCTTGGTTTCCCAGGGCTCGTCGATCTTCAGCACGCTGGTGCACCAAATGGCCAAGTACGCCAGCATCGTCATGTTGAAGGTCAGGCAGGCCAAAGCTAAGTAGAAGTAGGTTCGGTTAACCAAGGGCGATTCCCACATCACTCCTTGGCCAAGAACTACATGGTTTTAAGCATATGTAAAATATAATGATACATGCAACTAAAAATGCATATGGCATATAAACCCATAAACCCTACACTTCCAAAGCACGTAAAATTAACGTGTGTGGTGCCAAAGGCTATTAATTGGATAGTTATTTGCTATTGATTCAATATCTAGTCTGAAGGTTACCAGGTTGTAAACCCAATTTTCAAGCGTTTTTGGCTACCTAGGTTCTACGGAAATTAGTAGTTGTTCTACGGAAATAAATGTCCGTTCTACGGAAATAAATGTCCTTTCTGCGGTTTGTCTACGGTTTGTCCACGGCTTGTCTACGGTTTTTTCCGACCGTTTTCAACCCCTGATCAAAAAAGTAATAGTCGTCGAGTACAAATTAACGTCCTTACCTGCAAGCACGTAAATTTAACGGTCAAAGAAGAACAGCGTAAATGCGTATGTATATATCTAATTAAGTGTGACATCTCAACTGAACTAGGTAACATATTATAACAACCAAAAACCCTGATAAGTTGTACTAATCCACAAAGCTGAACAAGAAACCCCCTCTCTTCTTGCAGCCTGCCCCCAGTCAACACGGGAACGGACCGATGCGGACAGCTATATAAAACACGGGGAAATTGGCGGAAGGCCAATCATCTAATCATAATCTATAGTGATGCACTGTGAGGTCGGTATACCTTTTCCAGATGAATTGTTGTGCGATGTATCGTCGCACTACTCTCTCTCTCACTCACTCGCCCTCTCTCTCTCTCTCTCTCTCTCTGCCTGCTGGATTTCGGACTGCAGGTGCAAACGTATTGACATCAGATGGCAGGTGAGCATGCTGACATTTTGACACCTCAAACATCTTCACACCGAGCATGCCCAACAAAGTCTGCACTGGCGGATTGATCAAAACCTCTTGGTCCCCAGGGTTCTGTAGGTACAATCTGATGTTTGTCCAGTTTGGATCTTTATGGATTTCGGTGTCAAGCTGGGCGTGTCACTTCCATTCAACAACTAACGTCAATGGGGATCATCCCGACCACGGCGCCACTGTCCCTTGCAGCCAGGGTGCGGAAAAAGTTGGTGTACCAAATGAGGCCACAAGCGGCGCTCACCCAAAAGGCAGCGGTCATCTTTCGCCAGAGCCAATTTAGGCGCTTCACCTGGGGAGAAGGGTTCTCAAGGTCCCTAATGGGCATGGCTGAAACACGGGGCATCACCCAAAAAGCTGGTCGTGTTTTCTTCAAACATCTGAAAGCATATTTTTTTTGGGAGTAATTTGATGGTGCCCAGCTGGGAGATATGAAAGACTGGGATTTGATAAGGGGGTGGTTGGTTGGTTCAAACATCTAAATATGTTGGGGGACAAACCATGGGACAGGGTCCCATGGGGCACCACCTTTGCCCAGCAATGGACCTTCCCGGAGCTATTTTCTTAGGGGATGGCTTATGTGCCAAGGATGTAGGATGAATATGATGCTGTATGGCTGTATAGGGTTGCATGTCTTCATGCATCGGATGTTTCATTTTTACCTACTGAGGTCTGCGATCATGTGAATTGCAGCCTCCAACATGGTTGATCATTGCCAATGCTTCGGAATATTTCGGACCTCACATTTTATCCAGTAACCCCCCAAAATCACCATTTTCACGGGGCCACGGGGTGCTATGGGCCGTCCCCCACTGGTGGTTATGGCATTGGGTTGCCCACATTTATTGAACATTGCCATTTAGTTAGTTGATTTGCCGAACTTAAACATTGATGAACATTGGGCTTTTCCATAGTTATCTCAGTTTACCAAAGGCTATTCATGCCACTATAGTCATTTTTTAATAGCCCAGGCTTCCATGGACCCCATCCCATCCCCACAGCGCAAAAGCAGCGCACCCACTTCTTCTTCGCCCTTTCTCGCTCAGAGAGCTGCGACTCGTCCACTTCCTGGCGTCCCATGAGCAGCAACGGTTTGACGAAAAAGGAGAGACTGGTAACACGGGCATCTCCAGCATTTGGAACTGCGCATTCGAATGGCTCCTCGGAACATCATCTAATTGGAGATAGCATTGTGCAGCTTCCCCTCATGATGTCCCAGATATCCATGGCAAATGTTTATAACTTGTAAATTCAGACAGGGCTTCCCAGATCTCACCTCAGGGATCGGACCCATCGGACCCATCGGACCCGGGTCGCCTCTGAGTCGGAGTCTGCCTTTTGCTTTCGGCGTTTCAGGCCGTCATCTTGCGACAGCTTACCTGGTGGCATCGGAGGCATCGGGCTGATCTGAAGGACCCCAACATCAAGGGGGTTGGTAAGTACTTGACGGCTTGCTTGAAGGGGGTTCCTAACATTTCCTCTGCACAAATCACCCAACTTTTCGGGGGCCAACCACCATTCAGCCCCCACAAAGAGGAGCAAAAAAAAGATCTTGAAAGCCACAAGCCATCAAAGCGACCAACAATGAAACCGTTGGCCTGGCGTCAGCCAGTCAATCTACCCAAAACTCAAATATCATAAATTGTAAACTACATATCCTAGATAGGCAGATCAATGAAACCACAATGCCAAATGGCAGATTCCTACCATTTTCGAATGGTATTGAAACTATCAGCCAGCCAAAATATCCAAAAACATACCCTCCAGCAACTGACATAGATGTTCCCACACCCACCATTTTTAGATCATGTTCCTAGCGAAACCATGGTTTTTCCGCATTTTTTCAGTTTCCCTTATAAGGATAAATTCATCCAAGATGCCATAGGTCTGCGGTTTCCGCGCCATCGGCTCCCCCAGCCGGACGCCCCTTTGGACCCCCCGTGGGCTCGGACCACCCGCGTTTCACGCTGCGGGAAAAATGTGAGAAATGCGTGCGTCATTGGTCGTTGAGTGCTTCGATGTGCTTAGCCATTTGAAAATGTTGACAACTTAGACATACTTAGACTAAATCATAGACTTAGCTTTTGTTGATTTTTGTTGGCTCCTTCGCTCTTAAGCTCTCATTGACTCAGTGAGATGGGATGTTTGATTTCCCGACGGATCAAACACCTACCATGTGAGCATGCCCCTGAAAAAAATAACTCAGAATCACTAGTCACTAGTCAACTAGTGATGTAAAATCATGCAAATTCACTAAGTCCAGTCGTGTACAGGTCCTGATGTAAGCTGTCTGACTGATGTTCCTACCCAGCAACGATGACTGCCGAGCTCCTGGGGTCCGCAATGAGCACCCGGCCCTGGCACCAACGCTGCCAAGATTCTTGGACCCGTCTAAGGCATAGGTTTTCGCATGTGACTATTGTGACTCATTTCAAATGCATAGATACCCAAACATCCCTTCAAACTGGGCCCAAAAGAGCAGATGCCTTAGTTGCTGGACATTGGGATATCCAATGATAGGGTCTCTGACATGGATGGGGGTCCAGTCTATCCAGTGATAATAGCTATCATAACATTGGGATATCCAATATTAATGCGTGAAGTGGACCTGTGCCTGGCTGTGCACACAACGTCACTTTGGGATACTTTGGGACCATCATCCTCCATCGTTTGAAACACCTTTCGCCTTTCAAACCCAAACCCACGTGAATTCACCAACACGTTCCACCCACCACCACCACCACCACCACAACAACAACAACAACAACAACAACAACAGAAATGATGATAAAGCACCCATCAACACAAGTGGCGATCAAAACTATGGTAACTATATGTAACTATGGTAAGCATGTAGTCAAATAATATCTAGTAATAATAGGCAATAGCCATAGTCATTAACAAAACAATAATAACACAGCCTCAAACAAAAACATAGAACAAAACATCATAACTGAATCACAACACCAATAGCCATAGCAATTATATAGTAAACACATAATACAAAGAAGAAAACTTTGGCCACCCAGATCTCTAGCACTTCCCCCGCATCCACCGGCGCCTGTCCACCGCCCATGAGCCGCAGCGCGGCCACGGCCACGTCCTGCGCCTCGCGGCAGTCGTAGAGCACTTCCGAGGCCAGGACCACCTGTTGAGCGTGTCGAACGATGTCGATGTTGGGGCTCCGTTTTGGTAAATTCCTTCATCATCGTCCCTAACGAAAAAAATGCAGCATGTGGCATTGTGAACATGGCTGGGAACTGATGGTTTTTGTTGGGAACTGATGTTGTTTTTGAGATGTATACTAAGTATACTAGGGCGTCCAGAGAAAAACTGCCCAAAACAAAACAACATCTACAAAACGCAGCAAATTACTGAACAAATTGCTGCACCCCCCCCAAAACCCATGAAATTGTGTAAAGCAATTCCAGTGAGAAGTTTATCCGACTGTTGTCATAGGTTCCTATGTGCGTCTGTTTCAAACGCGACAGGACACCTATGGTCACAAAACTGGACTGGATGAGGTGGCTTTTACACAGTAAAAAAGAGAACATCTCACCTTATGTCACAGGAACTGCCCTTTGTAATGTCAACAACCCTGGCCATTGGGAATCATTGGGGTACCCCCAAATACATATATATATATATAATACACAATTTATTATATATATATAATCCATACATACAATACAGTCTATAATAGACATAATATAGTATACACAATATAGTATACATAATAAAGTTTTTATTATGTAGTATACATAACATTATATATATATTAGTATATATATATGTATATATATATATGTATATATATATATATGTATAGAGTGAGTATCTGCTGGGGTTGACACTAATTCTCAAAGAGTCAGAGTGTGAGGCCCTGCAAGCAGTGAACCTCAGCTCGCACGTTGAAGTTCTGCGGTTCCGCCCAATCATAGACGGCTGCACGTACCTGTGCAGCCCAATGGTAAGATGACAGAGTTTTCTGATCATAAATTTCATGGGCCACGTATTTAACCTACACACATCTACCCCCATAATTATGTTGGTATACCAAATAATTAAATAACGCCATATAGTATAATAATAACAGTTTTATGTCGTATAGTTGATGATGTTGTTATTGATGTCATATATATACTTATATATGTTTATACCAACATCAATCAACTACGTGACACTCAAATCACGAAGTGACAATCTGCAATTCGATCCAAATCTCAGTTGGCAGGGCTTGGACCGGTTCCCCCACATCCAACCCTGGCGCACGGCGTTATCTGCAGCGCTTTCGTCATTCACGGAGGCAACCTGGATGGGTACAACAGCTGAGCGACACATGTTAAATACCCATCAACCCATCATCAACCCATCAAAAAAAAGTCAAAACAAGCACTGGTAGCACTGGTAGCTCACGTTCGAATTCTTGAATTCATTGCTACCAGAATGCTACGGGTCGAGCTCAGATGATTGGATGCAGGAAACAAAGTAAACAATTGGACCGTGGTTCTGGAATGTTGTGGTGAATACTGGAGAAGAAATACACAACTTGCAAAATTGATCTAAATCGGAGATCCCCAAGTAATGGATGCAACATTTGGATCCCAAATCTGGCATGTCGTGAGCCGAAACTTTTCAAACAACACGATTCAACGTGGCTGAGCAGTAAAGAAGTGTCCGCGATTGCGGTTCCATTGCGACAAAGCCACTTCAAATCACTTTGAACTTCACAGAATGACAAAACCATTGGATCACTAACTGCTCAAAATATCTCAAAGTGACCAATAGCATTGTATCCTAACATCCTAACATCCTGACATCCTACCCACCACTGCTCTAGGTCCGCAGGCTGGTAGATTGTGCACCGCAGCCGTTGAGGCCGCACAGTGCAGAGCCAAGGGCTCTCGGTCCTTTTTTGGAAAAGGGGTGACCAGGGAGGAAAGGTACCACACCCCCATGAAAAACATGGAAAATCACCATGAATCATCTATAAATATTCATAAAATTTTATAAATATCTATAAATGGGCCATTTATACCATAGCTACGTCGCAAATTACCATGGAGGTTTAAGCAGCCAAACAGAAACAGAAACAGAAGGGGTATACACCAGATCAAAATGAGAATTCAACAGTATGGTCCTGGTAGTGCTTGAAAAGCAAAAGGCAAATACATGAACCATCCAACAACAATCATCCAAATGCAGATATATCAGATATGGTATGGTGGATTTTCGACCCACTAACGAGACTCAGAGATATCATTGAAGTAGAACTCCCCAATCATCTCCATACCTCCAGGCCTTAAGAGAAAACGGTTCATCCCATTTCTCGACAAAAAAATGACAATACATCAAAACCAGTGGGTTTTCCCATGGAATTTTCGTTTTTTTTTTCATCTTTCTGGCTGTTTTCTGTCCCAAAATCGCCGGGATTTCTGGTTGTTCATCAGCATCCCATCCAAGGGACCAGCAGCAGAACATCTCGAGCTCCCGCCAGGGCGGCTGCGATGCTCGGCACGCCCAAGCCAGCGCCCAGCCTGGGAAATCGTTTCAAAACGTTGAAGGGAAGAGGTTTGACTAACCAAAATGAACCCTTGGCATCTGTTGGAGGAGTTTTGGGAGCTTAGTTTCCCGAACATATGTTTGATAAAGACTTTAAACCATCATCATCAAACATGAGGTTTCACATGGTTCGTAAACTCAGTACACAACCTTAAATCACAAGTGCAGGGGCGCTACCCTTTAAAAATGGGTTAATGGTTGCTTTATCACTCCTGAAAAAAATTGGAGTTTGGTCAAATCTACTCAAAGCGTGGCTCAATTTTAGTACCAATTATCTACATCTTACTATGGGACTACGGGGTTGCTACAGTATATGGGTTGCTGCAAGTTGCATACCAAACGGGTTTGTCTGGAAATAGGTACCCAAAAACCCGCAGCCACAGGTTAACTATCATGTTCCCTGCAACAAATATCCTAATTTGGAGGTACGCCCCAGTTTTAGATACACCTACATAGTCATAGATTTTGGTTTTAAGAAACTATTCCTGATGATGGTTGCCAAATCTCCCTATTCTCAGTTGGTTATGTATATATATATATACATACACACACATTTATATATATATATATATCAACCAATCATGATGTTGGACCCAAACATATCCCAAGAATTCCCCAACAATTCCGTTTGTTGATGGTTTTTCTGAGGGGAAAAAATATTGTCTGATCTCATCAGATTACAGATCCCCAAAATCAAATTCCAAACCCCTATTAAATCCCTTAAACAAATCCAATCTTTGGTTGGTCAAATATCTCCTTTCCCATTATATATGTATACAAGCGGCTCGAAGACCCGGCGCCGCCGAACCAGCTCCGGGTGCGTCGCTACATGTTGCGCCAGCGCCGCGCAGCAGGGCCACACCTGGAGGCGAAAGGGCGAAACTGGAAAAAATGGTGAAAACACATTGGAAAACATATAGAAAACTATCGAACATATCGAAAAACCATGTTATGCATACTGCATACACGCACATGAATATATATATATATATATGTTATGTAAATAATATGGAAAGAAATATGAGAAAATTGGGCCAATGAGGTCAATATATGTGGAACATCGAGATACATCTGCAAAAAATGAGAACATTTGAGCAAACACATGGAAACACGAGGAGAACACTTGGGAAGAAATTGGCGAATTCTTGGGGGTACATCAGGCTGATGCAACTTTGCAAAGCATCTATATGCGTATCCGGAACCCACTGGCGTGACCACCAGGACAAAGATCATGTTGGTAGTACATGCTAGCACTTCAGAAGGGCGTGGCCAACATATCGCTCGTATAACCTCAACCTGGAAACAAATCAAAGCACGGCGATTAAAATGATGAAAGAACCAAACGAGGAAGTGCCCAAATACAGCAACAAATGCAACTGTAGCAACAAATGCAACTGTGGTCTTGTCATGTCTTGCCTTTCTTCTTACTCTGGCCGCGGCCTGCGCCCAGGATGGGTCCGAAGATGCCTTGCCATGCTCCTGGAAGCAAGGGTTGGAATGACCGAGAGTGTGTGTCATCCATTGTGCTGGCTGCTTGTACATCTATCTTATTTTTAAATCATAAATAGAAGTTCTTTTTTATTTAACAAATAAATAAATAGATGCACACACACATATATATATGTGTATATATGCATATGTGTAATTATATCATGCATTCACCTCCTGCAACCACCCAACCTATATAGATGATATTTGGCAAATATACCAGGGCTGGGTATGTTCCAACATCATTCCGTCAGGACTTGATGGTTGTGAAATTCGGGGATTTTTCGATGATGGTTGCGATTGGATCTTGGGGGCGCCTATTCTTTTCAGAAAAACAACAACGTATAGATATATAGTATGATAGATACTGCTTGGTGGTTTCAACCCCTCTGAAAAATATGAAAGTCAGTTGGGATGATGACATTCCCAATATATGGAAAAGTAAAAAATGTTCCAAACCACCAACCAGTCTATATATATATATATATCAGCATATCTCAGCCCTTTGTTTTCGGGGCTCTGCGATGCTGCCCTTCAGCTACTTTGGCTGATTCTTTGATGCTCATGCTTTCTGGGAAGCAAGGTCCACCCTGGCTCAGTAGTAGTCATGGAATGAAAAAATCCTTGGACACTTTTTGCCTGGATCCTTGCATGGCCGCAGCGACTATAAGGAGTTTCTTGGCAGCACCCTGGCATCCTCCAAGACAATTGACAAGATCACAAAGTTCTTCACCTTCGACATCAAGCAGTTGAAATCCAAGCTGCCCAGTTCCCAAAAAAGGAAGGGCTGCAAGAACAGCTCCAGCATCTTCATGGCTGGTCTCGTTTTATCCTGCAGGACCCTGGAGCTCTTGCAGCTTTCCACGAACATAGCCTGGGTGGGCCATCTGGGAGAACATCCCATGTTTGGGGATGCTTCGGAGGAGTTATATAAACACTTGTGACTTAAGGATGAAGAAATCCCACAAATACGTATTCTGCATTCAAGTATTTGGGTATCCGAAATCATCGAATCTATCTGGGTTTGCCCAAAAAGTTGGGCGCCACAAAATCCAATGGTTCATCGTCCCTATTCTCTATAGTGCAATAACTTGGAGAAAAAAAACCTATGTGAACAAGCACCAGCCAGTCACTCACAACTCGCTGCAAGAGTTTGGCTTCCACCACCCGCAGCCTCTGCAGTCCCAGCTGGATGCCTTCCACCTGCGCAGCCACGGCTGCGTCGTAGCGGCGCACCTCGTCCTCCAGGCTCCCGAGGCGCCGGCTCCGGACTTCGAGACTGCGGAGGGACAGTTGCAGGGCTGAGGCGCCTGGTTCCCAACCAACACCTCAGGGTGTGCACAAAATCCTGCATCACTTGGCAACACTATTCATACTACTCGGTAACTATTCGGTAACTATTCGGTAACTACGACACACGGTAAATAATGGGGTATAATGGGATAAACCATCTACCAGCTGGTGCAGGATTTCTTCCATCCAAAAGTATGTTGTTTTTGCGCCACTTTCAGTGCTATATGTGAATCCTTGATCGGCAAAAATCAAGCAGTTTTCAACTTGGAGAAAGCACTCTGAGGGCTAATTAAGTCAACCCCCAGAAATGGCATGAAACATTTGAGGATGCATCCCGGAATCTTTTGCAGGTAGTTCCCATTCAAAATGCTGGGTGGGGGTCGAATGCTTGTAAGTTAGGGCGGTTCCCCATGAAATGAGAAATTTGAGCCCCAAATCGGTGGCATTTCTTCTGGTGAGCACCCCCGCTTTCATCATTTTCCATGCTCAGAAAACTTGGTAAAACCACCCATCCCCGGCCATTTTCCCCGTTCCCCACCTGGTTCTGCCGCCACCCCCAAGGCCCCCAACGCCTCCCTGGGCTTCGGTCCTGTGAGGGCTGCCTGCCACTGTGCCTCCTCGAGAGCCATGCAGCGACAGAGCACCCAGAGGCGTCGGAGGCCTTTGATTCCGCCCGCGGCCAACTTGGGCCGACGACTCAATGAGAGCTCCAGACCCAGCTCCTATGTCTGGTGCCACAGGTTGTTATCCTAATGTTGGTTTATATAGAACTTAGAAGTATAGGGTTTTATGGTATATCTATAGTTGTATATATATATATAGTTAGATCTTAGATGGGTTTTATCCAACTTATAGCTGGGGGCCCTCTAAGAGTCTTAAACTAGGATCGACTAGGCAATTTATGGTGTCCGTTTTAGTCTACTCTTTTTTTTGGGAGGACTCACCCAGAAATTATATCAACAACATATCAATTTAGTAAAAATTAAATAAATGTTTTTTTTAAATCATCTCTCCGGGGCAGAGATTGAACTCAAGACCATGGTTTATCCATGTTTATCCAATTTCAATCTATCAATTTCAAGGTGCAGGAAACACATATAAATTAAATTGTTACAACAAATGAAGACTTTTACTAAGAAACTTTGGGCATACTCAAGAAATCTGTGGATTTCTCCCTGTCCTCCACGCCATCCCAAGGACTTTCATCCAAGAACTCCAAGGTCTTCAGCTTTTGAGCTCTGGCCAGGAACACGTTATCCACCGCTGCCAGGTCAGAGAGGGTCACGGTCACCACATCCTCAAAGGAGACCCGGATCTCAGAGGCTCTGGTGGCTGCTGAGGCGAAACCATATCCTCGGCTGGGGAGGTGGATCCGGAAGACTGGGGTAGAGCAAACTTCGAGATCTTCAAGGTCCTGGAGCACGTTGTCTAGGTCTGTTTTTTTTCTTTTCCGTAGGGGGCATTTTTTGGGGTGTAAGTTTTTTTTTGAGGGCGGACATGGAAGTCAGGATTTTGCACCGCCTACGATTCGGGCAAAAAAACATGCCATCCATAATATTTGTTCAAGGAACTGTACAAGGAATCTGCCGTTGAGAGGTTCCCATAGGATTGGAATACCTCCCCGGGCTCAATGACCCTCAAAGCCCGGCCTTCTACCTGCCCTTTCGAAAGCCGAAACTCCAGATGCGGCTCCTTGCTGTGGTTGGCCTGGTCGACGAAGGGAACCAAGCTGCCACCCCACCAGGGCTGAATGCGCGACATGATCACAGCACAGGCACTGGTGTACTGATCCAAGGTGATCCTATGCCAGGGTCAAGAAAGGATTTCACCAAGCAGCTGCATCCCAAACAGCTCATCCAAATGTGAACGAACATCCTCCCAAAAACATCAAACACAAAGAGAGAGTGGACCATGCCCATCTATAACTCTATCCCTCCCCAAAAATCATGAACAAAAAACCATTAAACAAAAACCATCATTTTCCATTCAGATCACCGCTATCCCCAACCCCGGGCCCACGCCTCCCGGGCATCACCGTCTCCAGGCGTTGCAGCTCCCACGCCAGGCGCCGCCGCTTGGCCGCCACCACCAGCTGTAGCTCGGTTCCCTCCAGCGCCGGCGAAGGCCAGGACCAAGGGAGCTCCAGCCGGGAGGGCGTCACGCGGAGCTTGGGTCGCCAGGAAGCGTCCTGGGAGGTGGACCATGGTGGGCCGTTGAAGCTATGAAACATGGGGAATTTTCCATAGGCTTGAAGCATCCTGACATGGAAAATTGGAAGAATGAGGTTGTGTTGTTTTTTTCCGAACAACCTGGGTGAATTTGAAAAACCCACGATATAATACTTTAAAGGCTGAAATGAGCTTATTTCGGATAGTTAAGCCAATCACAATCATCTAGTGACGTTGTAGTGAGATTGAGAGAAATCATTGGGTGGTTTAAGGATGGTATCTATGATTTACGGACATTTCAGCAAGCAAGGTTTCAGGCAAGAGCAAGGTTTCAGGCAAGATTGCCTGGTTAAAAAAACAAACAACAAACACCACACCTTCAGGGAAAAAAACGCCACAGAAGAATCTCAAAAACAGCACAGAAGTCCCAGCATCTGCCAGCAGGAAAGAGATCACCAGTGGCAGCTGCGAATCTCGCGTTTCATCAAATTTCGCCAGGTCTTCCAAGGGCTGCAACAACTCTTCAGCCGATTGGCCATCCACAGCTGTGCTGCTGGTCAGGGCAGCTGCTCGTGGGACACGGATGACCTGCGGGGTGATCTTGTGTACCCTCCGGTCATCAAGCATGGAAATGGGACTATCATGGAACATCCCCGAACGAAACGAACGTTTTCATAGGAAAATCCCCCAAAAAAGGACATCAGTGGCGAAACTCGGGACTTTTCGCTGCTGACAATGAACATCACCACTTTTCAAGTCCTTTTATCACTTGAATATTTGATGTTCCAAACCTCACTTGTCTGGATGTTCCAAAGATTTCCACTTCAAAGAACTCCAGCCACCATGGGCCCACCATCCCCTGCCTTTTCGCCTTTTTCAATACGCTTGCTGCAGGTCAAGCCCCAGCCACTGGCTCCCAGGTGTTGCAGCCGTAAGCGATCATCCCACCACACGCCGCGCGCCGTCAGCCAGGACTCATAGGATTCCAGCGCGGAATGGGGAGAACGGCTGCGACTGCGACTCATTGGGGAAAATGATGGAAAATGGCTGAGGAAGGTTCCACAGAACGAACTTGGGAATTCGGAACAAGTGGTCAAATTACCCATCAAGGGATATTTACCATCCAAAGCCGAGATCTTCTCAACAGAAATGACATGGCTCAAGGATTGCAATGTCGGATCGTGTCCTTTTACCCACCATCTCCAAAGAACAAGCAGCCCCCGACATGTAAAGATGACGTCGAGGTCAGCTGATCTGCAAAAATGTAAGAAACTTATCCGGTGGGTGGTGAGCCACCCCCATAAACATACGTATCTTGAAATATCTATAATAAATATATGTATGTGTGTTTATATACAGACATATTGCTATATTACATTAATCAACGGGAATCATCATCCCCACAAAAATAGAACAGCAAACAAAAACACCATTGTATACTAGGATTTCACTTTTCATTTTCAATCTTTCTGGGCCTTGCGAAACAAAGCTATGGAATTTTGCTGGTTTTCAGGGATTCATCCTTCAAAAGCCACTGGCTTTGGGACCCTGCCGTCCTCATACCACTCCCAGAGGGCTTCCACTGTGGGCGGCTTCACCAGTCTCCTGGAACGTGTCCGCGTTCTTACAGACTGAGGACTGAGGGGGTTTCAATGAAATTGATATGTTACATGAGTTACATGTTCTACATATTCCACAGATTCTACAAAGAAAAAGATAGAAAAAACACATGTACCGCCCAAATTATAGCCAACTTTTCCCCCAGCTGTCCTGAACTCCCTGTCCCCAATCTGCAAGTGCAGGGGCACCTCATTGGGCTGGGATTGAAAGTGGAATTCTGGACAGAAACTTTCAAAGAGCTGGGGAAAATTGGTTTAAACTATGTTATATACACTATGTTAAAGTATATATTTGTTTTCACATTTAAGATCATTTAAGTACTCAAAACCAGAGTATTTGGGAAGAGACTATCCATCCAAGGCTTCCCCACTGGATGTTCATAGTTCTTCTGCCTGCAGTTCCCTTCAACATCACTTGGATGTCAGGAGCAGGAACTATATTCTTTACTGGGCCACTAAATCCTTGCAACTATATATATATATATAAACCATAAATTGCTTTTCATTACCGTTTATTAGGTCTTCAAGTAAACAGCATAATGTAACATTTTCACAGTTCGACGGATCGAGATTGAGGCTCTGGGTATGGCATCTTCACTTAAGCCCCAAGCCACCAACAAAGCTCCCTTGATCAGTTCCATCGATCCGGTCTAACGAGCAATCAAACATAGCCCATAACATGGCAATGGAATTCCCAAATTGCAACGGATTTTCCCATCTTCCCATGCCAATTTATAGATTTCCGAGCCGGCCATATTTGATTACTGGAGGGTAGTCCTTGGGGTTTTTTGGGGTGCCCTTCAGAAATGGCACCTCCACCATGGGCGGTAGCCAGCCGTTGCCAATGTGCAACCACTGCACACCGTTGCCAATGTGCAACCACTGCACACCATCTTCCTCCAAAACCTGGAGGAAACAGTTGATGCTTTTCTTTTGATGCGCGTAAACTTAACCAGCAGCAAATGTGCATGCAGTCAGCAAATATGATTAGCTCTGAAGCGCTTTCAAGATGTTTCAGGATTGGGCCGTCATAAACTTTCCTCTTCAGTTTGCCCTGAGCTATTTCTTTGAAACACCATTGAAACCCCTTCTTGGCGGATATGTCGTGAGTTGTTGGCTATGGCATGCGGCATGGCCTTATGATCCAAATGTGGATCGCCTTCACCACCCCCAAACGAGATGGAAAACACGGAAACCTGAGACTTAGGAAATAAACAACACCCATACCATCCCGGAAAAAACGCTCATCTCAGTGTGGATCCCCATGGTACATATACATTTTCTTTTGGAGGTACAAGAACTTGAGTCATACTCATACTTTCATGGTGATTTAAATGGATTTAGCCCACAGATATGGAATTATATGAACTACCCATCTCTGCTGAAACAGAAGCTAGCCTGATGAACTGTCACTGGTTGGTGGTTTCAACCTACCCCTCTGAAAAATGATGGAGTTCGTCAGTTGGGATCATTATTCCCAATATATGGGAAAATGTTCCAAACCACCAACCATAATATATATATATTATACTGTATATATAAATATTATATATATATTATACTATATACTGTATATATGTATCATATCAATATATCCCTACTAATCGAAGGAAGTTTAGAAGTCAAACTTCCGACAATATGGACAGATGAAAAGCAGAGCAGGGCAGAGGCAGAGAGAAGAGAAAGATTAGAAGAGAGAAGAGTAGAAGAGAAAGAGTCAGAA